>UMEI01029070.1_pt1 | contig 21840 bp, 16 predicted proteins | sample 1964711 | NCBI WGS metagenome assembly UMEI01 (sample SAMEA4836016, study PRJEB28245) | human gut metagenome | biome: gut microbiome; material: fecal sample | place: Denmark | collected 2008 | reverse complement strand
TATATAAAGTTATAAAGGGACTCGAAATTTTGGGTGAAGGTATATAATTTAGGTTATTGCCTCGAATATATTGAAAAGTGAAAATGTTGTACGGTAATCGAATGTTTATGAAGAAATTGAGCTATTTTTCTGTTAGTTTTTTGTTTTTTTGGGTCGTATCGTTTTATTTAATTGCGCAGGCTCCGGCTAATTATTATCAAAGTGCAATAGGGAAAAAAGAAAAAGAACTAAAAACAGCCTTATATAATATTGTAAAAGACCATACGGTTCTGTCTTATACTCCAGGATTATGGAATGCGTATAAAGATACAGATGCAAAGTCTGACGGTACAGTGTGGGATATGTATTCAAGCATATCGAGATTTACATTTGGTGTGGATCAAGACTCTGGTTCAGGAGGTACTACGGAAGGTGATAAGTATAATAGAGAGCATTCTTTCCCGCAAGAATGGTTTAATGGTAAGTCGCCAATGAAAACAGACCTTTATCACGTATATCCTACAGATAAGTTAGTGAATAATAAAAGAGGAAGTTATCCTTTTGGAGAAACAAATGGAGAATCGTATAAATCAGCTGGCAATTTTAGTAAATTAGGTCGGTGTACATATCCAGGTTATTCGGGAACTGTATTTGAACCAAATGATGAGTATAAGGGTGATTTTGCCCGTTCTTATTTTTATATGGTAACTTGCTATGAAGATAAAGTGAGTGGTTGGAATAGTGAGATGCTAAATAATACTTCATATCCTGCATTTACAACTTGGGCGATGAATTTATTGTTGGAATGGAACAGAAAAGATCCAGTTAGCAAGAAAGAAACAGATAGGAATAATATGGTATATTCTGAGTATCAGCATAATCGTAATCCTTTTATTGATTATCCTCAATTGGCTGAACATATTTGGGGTAACCTTAAGGATATGCCTTTTGATGGTACTACATCTGTAGAAGAGTGGGCGCTGGATAATATCTCCGTTTTTGTTACTTCTGGAAATATCTTGACGGTAGTGGATGCACCAGTTAATTCGATTCTGAAACTATATAATATGTCAGGAGAATTAATAGTTGAGCATCAGATTCTGTCTGACAGATATGAAACTGAAGTTGGAACTGAAGGTGTTTATATAGCACATGTTATTACTTCTTCAAGGGTTTGTGCAGTTAAAGTTTTTATTAGGTGATATAAGGAAAATTTAAGATGAAAAAAAACATGTTGAAAGGTAATATTGTGTTGCTGTTATGGGTTGTCAGTCTCTTATTGTCTGCTCAAATTCCCGCGGGTTATTATGAGGGTACTCGAGGAAAGTCTGGGGCGGAGTTGAAAACGGCATTGCATAATATAATTAAAGACCCGAAAGTCTTATCATATGGCAGTGGTGCGAATTCTACTTGGTATGGTTTTACGAAAACAGATGTCCGTCCTGAAGATGGTACGGTTTGGGATATGTATTCTAACAATCATGTGGAGTTTAATGGTAATTCTGCTGCTGCAGGGATGAATATCGAACATTCATTTGCAAAAAGTTGGTGGGGAGGAGCGAAACGAACAGCATATCGAGATTTACACCATCTGAATCCATCGAATCAACAAGCCAATTCGGCGAAGGGAAGTTGGCCTATGGCTTATGTTACGGGCAAGAAGACTTTCGATAACGGAGTTATAAAGGTTGGTAAATCCAATAATCGTCCGGGAGGTGAAATTTCAGCATGGGAGCCTGCTGATGAATATAAAGGTGATTTTGCTCGGGCGTATATGTATATGGTTACGTGTTATGAGGATTATGCTTCTGATTGGACGGGAAATTCTGTAAACCAATTGGATAATAATACCTATCCGGTATTCGAGCAATGGACCGTTGATTTATTATTGAAATGGAATCGGGAAGATCCGGTAAGTGAAAAAGAGAAAACGCGCAACGAGGCAGTTTTTTCGTTGCAGAAGAATAGAAATCCATATATAGATTTTCCTGATTTAGCGGAATATGTATGGGGTGACCGTAAAAATGAATCTTTTGATCCAGATGCTGGTTCTTCACCGGCCATTATTCATCCGGTAGATGGAAGTATTGTTGATTTGGGAATTAATACTGTAAATTCTCAATTATCTTATATGTTGAATATAAAAGCTCGTAATCTAAAGGGAGATATAAGTCTTTCGGTAACAGATAATCATTTTTCCGTATCTCGGAGTGTGTTGACTAAGGAAGAGGCTGAGAGAGGTGTAAATGTAGAACTTACTTGTAATTTGGCAGATGTTTTAGAGTATTCTGGTACATTAATAATAACTGGAGGAGGATTGGAAAATGCGGTAAGTATATCTTTAAAAGCGCAAGCAGTGTCGAATATTCCTGCATTGCCGGCGACGGATATCACTTCTGAAGGTTTTTTAGCTCGTTGGGTACATTTACCTTCGATAAAAGAGGTAACCCTTCATGTATATACACGAGATGGAGATAAGATTTTGCCTTTGGATGGCTATCCTCGTCAGTGTTTTAGTGAGGACCAGGAAGCATGGGTTACAGGTATTTCTTATGATACTACGTATTATTATCGAGTGACAAGTGGAGATATGGGCTCAAATGAAATTTCGGTTTTTATTCCGGCTCCAGTGCCGATGATATCAGTGGCATCCCTTGATGGAGATTTGAATTTTTCTACAGAACCGGGCATGGCTTCTGAAACGAAAAGAGTGAATATAACAGGAAAATATACGTATGAGCAAATACATGTAATGGTAGATGAGCCTTTTGAAATTAGTGTAGACAATCGAGAGTGGTTCCGGCAAATAGATTTGTCTTCTGCAGGAGGTACAGTTTGGGTACGATTATCTGATTCTGCTCCAGAGGGTGAACATGTATCAGAACTATTAGTATCGAGTGAGGAGATTGAGGAAGAAGAAATATTACCTCTTTCGGGTTTAGTTGCTGTAAAGAAAGCATTTTTTGAAGATTTTGAGACTGGCTCTAAAGGAAGTTATGCTTCTGGGGTAGTGACTTGTTCTAAGGGGAGATGGCTTTTTGATGATGCCTTGATGGGTGCTCAAAATGGAGATTTGAAACAAGGGAAAAAATCTGCACGAATAAGAAATGGATATATTGAAATGCAGGATGATAAGGCGGGAGGAATCGGTACATTATCTCTATATGCTGGATTATACGGTAGTGATACAAATGGAAAATTATCGATTTGGTATTCTTCTGATAGTGGTATGAGCTGGAATTTGATTGCAGAGGATATAGCTTTGACAAAAACATTGACTAAGTATATATATCCGGTCAATGTATCCGGAAATCTTAGAGTAAAAATTGAAAATACGGGTGGAAATCGTATTAATGTTGATGATATAGAAATGAGTGATTATCGTGTTTCAGGAGTTGATGATATCAGTACCTCCACAGTAAAAGTGGGGGTTTTGAATGGTGTTTTATGGATTGAAGCTCCTGAAAAATCTTCATATTCTATATATGATATCAATGGCGTTTTGGTACGGACAGTGGCTGTTATTAATCGTACAGAAGTGTATGGCTTGCCATTGGGTACTTATATTATATCTGGGAAGAATGTGAATGGAGGAGTTAAAATATTAGTTCGATAGTAATGCATAAGCAAACATATAATCTTAGAAAAAAAAAGAAAGGTGTAAAAAATGACCTTTTAGTTGATGGATTTGTTTATACAGGAGAACATAAAGATCCCGTACGGATAAATTTTGTTCAGTACGACGGGCTGAATTATAAGCAGAAAGAATTATCGACAGACGATAATCTTTCGATGATATTTCAGCCAGGAAAAGTGAATTGGATGCATGTTTCCGGTCTTTCCGATACTGCATTGATTTCTCGTATTGGGAAAATGTTGAAAATGCATTCAACTGATATTCAAGATATACTTACCAGTCAACATATTGCAAAAATTGAACAGTACAGTGATAAGACGATATTAGTTGTTAATACATTCTACTATACAGACCAGAAAGAACTCCAACAAGAACATATCTGTGTAATCTTGGGAAAAGATTATGTCGTATCTTTTCAGGAGTCAGAACTTCCACTTTTTAATAATATTATAACAGCTATCGAAAGAAATACGGCTTTAGTAAGAACACATACAGTTGATTATCTTTTTTTTCTATTAATGAACAATATATTGGGAAATTATCTTGATGTAATTGCTGCTCTTGAAGAAGAATTAGAGAAAATGGAAGACGAAGTTTTGACAAGAGATCCACGAGAAGATTTCGGCAATAGAATACAGGCTAATAGGAGAGATTATATGCAATTGAAGAAATCTATATTGCCATTGAAAGATGATTGTAATAAGCTGATTCATAATGAAAATAAACTTATTAAAGAAGAAAATATGGTATATCTGAATGATTTGGAAGACCGTATAGTATTTATTATACAATCGATAGAGATATGTCGCGAATCTATGGCATCTTTGCTTGATTTGTATTTTTCTGATAATGATTTGCGGATGAATGGGATTATGAAGCAATTGACGATTGTTGCGACCATATTTATACCACTTACTTTTGTTGTGGGAGTATGGGGAATGAATTTCAAGATTATGCCGGAACTTGAATGGAAATATGGCTATTTGATGGCTTGGGCTTTGATGATTCTTGTTGTTCTGATTGTATGGTGGTTTATAAAACGGAGGCGTTGGAATTAATGGGACGATTTTTATTTTATAAAAGCAAAACAAACGTAGGGACTTTTTAAATAAATTACTACGTTTGTTTTTGTTTAAAGTGATAAATATTTGAAGTTGATGCTTATTTGAGACTTTATGGAATTGACAGTAAAAGAATTTGAACATTTTTATCGCTGTTTATATCGTCCTTTGGGAATGTATGTGTTGCGATACACAGAGAATATCGACGATGCAGAAGATATAGTTCAGGAAACATTTGCAAACGTATGGGATAAAGTATCATCTGGAGAAGTTATTTCGGATTTTAAATCATATATGTATCGGGCAGTGAAGAATCGTGCATTGTCTTTTCTCCAGAGTTCTCCTTATGAATTGTCTCAAGAGATACAAAATGATAATTCTGATGAAGTTGAGGAAGAGCAGATATATATTGCAGAACGAGATGCACGTCTTTGGACAGCTATTGATAAATTACCTGCTCAAAGACGTAAAATATTTTTGTTGGCTAAGCGGGATGGGCTTACTTATGCTGAGATAGCAGAAGAACTTAATCTTTCAGTAAAAACTATTGAACATCAAATAAGTAAAGCATTAAAATGCTTGCGTGATAAGGCTGTAAAGATATATACTTTCTTTTTTGGATAAAAAAAGAAGGAATAAGAATAGGGGGATTTTGAATTTTTACTGTCTTAAGGGTATATATTTTTATTTGTAGTAGATATGAGACCAAGGGAAAAGATGGAAAATTCAAAATTGAATGAAGAAGACATTCGCTTTGTCGCCCGTTTTTATGATCCATTGAAAATGGACACGTCAGAAGCGTGGAAAAAATTGAAATTGGCGAATGTTACAGAAATCAAATATCATTCCATTTTGTATCGCATAGCTTCTGTTGCTGCTGTTTTGATAATTGTTATTGGTAGTATTAGTGTATATTTGTATACTAACCATGATAAACAAGATTGGATTACTGTGACTACTGACGGAAAGCATTCTTTGGTATATGTATTGCCTGACAGTAGTACTGTATATTTAGCAAAAGAAGCAATCTTAAAATATAATAAAGGAGATTATGATGTTAGAAGTCGTAATGTAGAATTGTCCGGAAAAGCTTTTTTTGAGGTATGTCATAAGGAAGAAAGTCCTTTTATTGTAAAAACATCGATCGCTGGAGTACAAGTTTTAGGAACATGTTTCCAGGTACAAGCAGACCTTGATACTACATCTATTTTTGTAGATAGTGGTAAAGTCCGCTTTTATAATAAAAAGTATCCAGATGTTATATTGGAGGCTGGAGAAGGAGCATATGCTGTGAAAGATGGAAATATAAAAAAGGATACAAATGTAGATGTCAATATTTTATCTTGGAAAACGAATATATTTTATTTTCGGGATACGCCTTTGCCCATAGTTATAAAAAAACTTGAAGAGGTGTATGGAGTACATATAATTAATATACCCCAAAAAGATTATCATTTAACTTCTTCATTTCATGATATATCTGTTTCGGAGATTATCAATTTGATAAACGAAGCCCTTGATATTCATTTAAAAATAGAACTCTGATGCAATTTTATATAAAACTTTTATGTCTGTTGCTTTTCCTGTCTTTTATGGAAGGAAAAGCAGCAGAAGAAAGTAATCTCGTGGTTACTGTGGATGTAAAACAGAAAAATTTGTCTGATATTTTAACTGAAGTGGCAAGGCAAACCGGAATAAATTTTATATATGATTCTTCTATTATTGCTGGAATTAGATTGGATTTTAAAGCATATCAAGAACCTCTTTTGCAATGTATGAAACGGTTGATAAAGGATATTCCAATAACATATTATTTATCAGGGAATAATATTATTCTTAAGAGAGCTAATGAGAAAGTAACAATAAGTGGATTTATTCGAGATAAAAATACATTGGAATATTTAGTTGGAGCGTCTGTTTATGATCATTATTCGCGGAGGGGTACAACAACAAATGAGAATGGATTTTTTTCTCTTACATTATCAAGTAAAGTCGTTGAATTGGAAATTTCGTATGTAGGTTATCGGGCTTTTAAGCACACTTTTATGGAGTTAGATAAAGATACGGTAATGCGTGTATCCCTTATTGCTGATCGTCAATTAAAAGAAGTCGTGATAGTAGGAACTCAGTCGTCTAAAGAGCTTATATCCGGTACACAGATGGGTACTTTGTCGATGACCCAGAAGTCTATAAAGAATATTCCGACTATATTCGGTGAGGCCGATGTTGTAAAAGCTTTACAGACTCAGCCTGGAGTTATGGCGGGTGTTGAAGGTTTTTCGGGAATGTATGTGAGAGGAGGAAATGGAGATGATAATCTTTATTTAATAGATGGGATCCCGGTTTATCAAGTAAGTCATTTAGGAGGTTTGTTTTCAGCTTTTAATGCTGAGGCTGTCGAAAAAGTTGATTTTTTTAAATCGGCTTTCCCTGCACGTTATGGGGGGCGGTTATCAAGTGTTGTAGATATTCGGACAAAAGATGGCAATATGAAAGAGTTTCATGGTAGTGCAATGTTGGGACTTACATCTGGAAATCTAAATTTGAGCGGACCTATAATAAAAGACCGTACTTCCTTTAATATTTCATTACGCCGTTCTTGGCTCGACGTTTTGTCTGCACCTGCTATTGCAATTTATAATAAAGTGAGAGAAAAAGAGGGTGAAAAAATGATTGGCCGGTATGCTTTTACTGATTTGAATTTTAAAGTTAATCATTTCTTTTCCGAAAAAAGCCGTGTTTATGTAAGTCTCTATTTAGGACAAGATTTTTTGAAAGGAGGGAATGTCGAGTTTTCTAAAGGGGATGGAATGTCTTATGAGAATAAAGATATAGGACGTTTGCGGTGGGGAAATGTGGTTACATCTGCAGGTTGGTCTTATATTATAAATAATAAAATATATATTCATAATCAGTTTTCGTATTCTCGATATAGATCCTCCTTGAAAAGGACTATAAATGAAATTTCTGGGGAAAAAGGTTCGGTAGATTATAGTGAAAGTCTAAGTGAATCATCGTCAATAAATGGAATCGAAGATTTGGGGGTTCGTTCGAGTTGGGATTATTTACCATTGCCAGAACATCATGTCCGTTTTGGAACAAGTTATTTTTATCATCGTTTTAAACCTGAGTATGTTCGGGAAAAGAGAGTTGGAGATATTGAAAAACCAAACCCGGTGAATCGAAATGAAATGTTGTTGGCTCATGAATTTGATTTATATATTGAAGATGATTGGTCTTTAGGGAGGGCGACGCGTTTGAACGCAGGATTACGGTTAGGATTATTTAATGTTCAGAAAAAATCTTTTGTGTCGTTGGATCCTCGGTTATCTGCCCGTTTCTTATTATATCCTGATTTTAGCTTTAAGTTTTCATATGCTCGAATGAACCAATATGTACACCAGATAAATGAAAGTTATATCAGTTTGCCTACAGACTTATGGCTGCCAGTTAGTCGTGGCTTCAAACCTTTGACGAGCGACCAAGTTTCTGCTGGATTTTATTATAATCTTCGTGATTTATATTCTTTTTCTGTTGAAGGGTATTATAAATGGATGAATCATATTTTAGATTATAAAGATGGTTATAATTTTCTTCCTTCTTTTATTGGTTGGGAGGAAAAATTAGTATCAGGTAAGGGTTGGGCCTACGGATTAGACTTGATTGTTCGCAAAAACGAGGGAAATATAACAGGTTGGATGGGTTATGGATTGATGTGGGCTGATAGGCAAATTCCTGGAGTTAATGGTGGAATTCGTTTCCCTGCGAAATATGATAACCGACATAAATTGAATATTGTAATTGATTGGAAAATTAATAAGAAGATTGAATTAACAGGAAGTTGGGTATATATGACAGGCAATCGAATTACACTTGCTTTGGAAAATTATCAAGATTTGAAAAATTCGGGTATTATAAATGAGAAGATTCCGAATCTCCCTTCTTATTGGGAGAGTGTTGGGCTTAATTATTATGCAAATAGAAATAATTTTCGCCTTCCTGCTTATCATCGTTTAGATTTAGGAATAAATATATATTCTCCTAAAAAACGAGGGAGGATGGGAATATGGAATATAAGTATTTACAATGTATATAGTTATATGAGTCCGATAGCTATTCGGAAATGGTATCAGTTTGGTGGTTATAATTATTCTAAGGCTTATTGTTCTTTCCAAACTTTAGGGCTATTACCTGTTATTCCTTCTTTTTCGTATACTTATAAATTTTGAAGAATGAGAACTGTTATTTATCGTATAGTTTTAATCTTTTGTTCGTTATATTTGGTATCCTGTTATAAGGATATTGATTTGGAGAAGTTTCGTCCTATACCAAAAGTAGTGATAAACGGTGTAATTACTACTGATACTGTTGTGTTAGCAAGTGTAACTCGAACATGGTTCTTTACAGAAAATGTACCGAATGTGAATTTGAAAAATGCAAAAGTTGAATTGTATGTCGATAATATTTTTCGTGAAAATATGGTCTGGCAGGAAAAAAAGGACACAGATGGAAATGTTTCGGGATGTTTCGTTTCGTCAGTAGTCCCGCGAGAAGGCGAAGTTGTAAAAATTGTTGTAACTTCAGAATATGGAATGGCATATGTGGAAGATAAGATTCCGATGTCGACAGATATTGATTTGGTTGAGATGACAGCTAAGAAGGAGTCTAATCCGGATGATGTAAGGATAACGGTAGGTCCGGACGGAGAAGTAGTCGTAGAGCAAATTAAATATTATGTTATACATTATCGAGTGACTTTTCAGGATACTCCAGAACAAAAAAATTATTATTTTATTTATATTGATGAAGGTCCGATGCATGAATGGACATATGGTTCCTTCGATTTTTCTATTGACCCGATTTATGATAACCACCAGACAGTATTGGACGGAGTATTAGGTTTTGATGATGGTGGTGGCTCTGGTTGCGTTTTTTCAGATGAAAAAATAGAAGGACGGCAATATACATTTACGGTTAAAGAATCTTTAGATGAAATGTATGTGAATATGCAGGAAGAAGAAGGTGAAGATAAATATAAGCGGCGTATTTTGTTATATTCTTTGTCTGAATCATATTATCGATATCTTGTTGCTCTTGAGAAAATCTATGGAGGTTCTGTTTCTGGAAGTCTTTCCGATATTGGGTTAGCAGAGCCGGTAAAAGTTTATTCGAATGTGTGTGGAGGAGTTGGTATATTAGGAGCCTGTCAGCGGGCTGAGAAAATAGTAGATATCCGAAATTTGATAGAGTCCACTGATTGAATAGATAGGAATAATCATGTTTCGACATGATGGTGGCGACACTTCGGGAAATGATAGTTTTTTTGTTTCGCACAGGAAGTCATACCTGATTAAGGTATTGAGTTCTTATAAAGATTATTTGGAATAACTTGTAATGAAGAAAAATTATAGACTTTTTATAAAAGGTGGGCGTTGACGGATTCGAACCGCCGACCCTCTGCTTGTAAGGCAGATGCTCTGAACCAGCTGAGCTAAACGCCCCTTTCGGTAAAAGTTCAATATATTTTAATTATAATCGACTCTTTCGGTTTCTTATCGGTGGGCGTTGACGGATTCGAACCGCCGACCCTCTGCTTGTAAGGCAGATGCTCTGAACCAGCTGAGCTAAACGCCCGATAGGATTTGCTTCAAAAGCGAGGCAAAGGTAATTTTTCTTTTTTAATTTTCAAAGTGAATATACATTTTTCTCAAAAAATATTTATTATTTTTCGGTTTATCGACTAATAACCATTACCTTTGCCATGTATAAATCTTCAACACATGGAACTATCATCACTAACTGCCATCTCTCCAGTGGATGGTCGCTATCGAAGCAAAGTTACTATTTTGTCAGATTATTTTTCAGAATTTGCCTTGATTCGTTATCGGGTACGGGTAGAAATAGAATATTTTATTGCATTATGTGAATTACCCTTACCTCAGCTGAAAGGGGTGGATTCTGCGTTATTTTCAGAATTGAGAAAGATATATACTGATTTCTCGGTTACCGATGCTGAGCGTATTAAATCTATTGAGTCGATAACAAATCATGATGTAAAAGCTGTAGAATATTTTATAAAAGAAAAATTCGATCTTTTGCATTTAGAACAGTATAAAGAGTTTATCCATTTCGGACTTACATCTCAGGATATTAATAATACATCGGTTCCGTTATCTATCAAAGAGGCATTGAATCAAGTGTATTATCCGATGTTAGATGAGTTAATAGGTAAACTCCAAAATTTTTCAGATGAATGGAAAGATATTCCGATGTTAGCGAAAACCCATGGGCAACCAGCGTCTCCAACTCGTTTAGGAAAAGAAATCAAGGTTTTTGTTTATCGTCTGGAACAGCAATTGAAGGTGATGAAGGATGTATGTATCAGTGGGAAATTTGGTGGTGCTACGGGAAATTATAACGCTCATCGGTTGGCTTTTCCAAATACAGACTGGAAATTGTTCGGAAATAAATTCTTGAGTGAGAAATTAGGTATTTCTCGGGAAGAGTGGACGACACAAATATCGAATTATGATAATATGGCTGCACTTTTTGATGCCATGCGCCGCATCAATGTTATTTTGATGGATCTGGATAAAGATTTTTGGCAATATATTTCGATGGAATATTTTAAGCAAAAGATTAAGGAAGGAGAAGTGGGGTCGTCGGCTATGCCTCATAAGGTAAATCCTATTGATTTTGAAAATTCAGAAGGAAATTTGGGCATTGCAAATGCAATATTGGACCATTTATCTATGAAATTACCTATCTCTCGTTTACAACGAGATTTGACAGACTCTACGGTATTACGCAATATTGGGGTGCCTATGGCACATACTTTAATAGCCTTTCAGAGTACATTGAAAGGGCTAAGTAAACTATTGTTAAACGAATCAGCTATTTATCGAGATCTGGATAATATGTGGAGTGTTGTAGCAGAAGGTATCCAGACTATACTTCGTCGAGAAGGGTATCCGAAGCCTTATGAGACGTTAAAGGCCTTGACAAGAACTAATGGAATTATCAATGAAGAATCGATTCAAGCTTTTATTGAGACGTTGGATGTATCAGAAGATGTAAAAGATGAGTTGAGGAAAATTTCGCCACATACTTATACTGGAATATAAAAACGAAAAGGCATAATCAATAATATTTCGGATTATGCCTTTTTTGTCTTTGTCAATTATATTTGAAAAAAAGCTCCTTTATTTTTGATATATTCTATCAACTGTCGATAAATAGTATCGCGTTCCAGCCAGTGAGGATTACCGATGACAATCATCTGTACTCTCGCTCGGGTGAGGGCAACATTGAGTTTCCGGTCTATTAGCTGCCCGTTTTCTTCGAATGTGTTGCAGAGAAATTGTAATTGGAAAGGAGCATTAACACAGCAAGAAAATATCATTACATCTCTTTGTCCTCCTTGGAAGCGTTCCACTGTATCTATTGTAACAGATAGAAGTTCTGTAATTCCTGTATTTTCCAGTTCTTTTTTTATCGTTGCAATTTGACTTCGGTAAGGTGTGATTATTCCTAAATGTTTTTCTGGGACAAATGACTCTTTTTTTGTGATTCTATGATATATGACCGCAGAAATACGGGCAGCCCATTGTGCTTCGTTTACGTTTGTCTTGTATGAGGATATTTTATTTTTTCCGGAAATAGATATGAATGCAATACGATGAGATAAAATTTTTTGTATTTGAGGTTCTGCTTCAGGTATGTAAGGCAATGATTTTTCTTGCTGATGAGGTAAAGGAATTGGATATAGCTCCCCTCCGTAGAAAGTTTTTGCTGGAAAATTTCCTATTTCTGGATGCATACGCCCCTGTCGAGTTAGTTTGTCAATGAATGGAGAATTGGGCTCAATTGTTTTTTCATATCGATATAATCGTTCAAATAAAGACTCACGTAAATTATATAAACCTATATTTCTAAGTTCTGGAGTTTTGACTTCAGAGAGTTCTTGATTTTGTGTAACAACAGCAGGGAGTTGTTTGTGATCTCCAATTAAGATAAATTTTCCGATGGCATTATTGCCGTTGGAATCGGTACAACAGAGCAGTCCCAGTAAGTGGGGTTCCAATATTTGAGAGGCTTCATCTATGATAGCGACATCGAAGTGTTTTAATTTGAATAAATCCATTCTAGCATTTAGAGTTGTAAGAGTGGAAACAAATATTCGATGGTGATTTAAAATTTCTAATACATCACTTCTCCGTTGACAAGTAGTTAATATTTTATCAAGAAGATGCTTGTGGAATATTTTGTCACAAGAAATTTCGTTTCCTAATCGTATAAATGATAGGTCGGGACTGATGGATATTAAAGAATTACATATTTCGTCTACGGCTTTGTGAGTATAAGCTATGAGCAAAATATTGCATTCCGACTCTTGTAAATAGCTTTCGACTATTTTTTTGAGGGCATGAGATGTTTTGCCTGTCCCAGGAGGACCCACTAATAAAAAATAGTCTTGGACAGATAATGCTTTCGCTACAATACGGTTGATATCTGTTTCTCCAGATTGTAATAGATTGAGATATTTTTTTTCTCTAATGCGTGGGCGACGTTTACCCAATAATAAGCTACGCCTGTCGTCATTTGCTTGTAAAAAGTAAGCTAATCCGCGATACATTGATGTAAATCCTACGTCTAAGTAATCTCGTTCTATGGCATACTGTTCATTAACTGGAAGTACATGACTATTTCTTTGGCATATACGCATTATTAATAGCAGGTGTTCAGATGTGATAGATTCTATGTAGGCTTTAAATATTTGTTGATTACAAGCATTATCTTTGTCTGAATGGTATCGATATAATATAACGATATCGCCTTTTCTGAAATTAGGTTCTGTGGAATTACCAGAAGATATGATCCGACAGAAAGAAAGATATTGTCCCGATTCTGTCAGGGTACTTTCTTTCAAGATTAAACCAGTTATCATCTCTCCTGATTCCCTTTTTTCTACTGGAGAAACATTCCATAAAGTTGATAATCCGTGAGTGGAGTCATAATATGTTTCTCCGGCTTTTGTCACATATTGTTCTTTGGTAATAAAGGTAAAAATAGACATAAAGTACAGATTATCGATAGTCGGTAGAGTTTTTATTTGATATGCAAAATTATCAATGGGTTTTCGTAGATATTTTTCCCAAAATGGACTATTTGTCTTCTTTTGATTTAATTCTTGGCTAGATATGTGAGATAATACGCTCTGACTATATTCAGGAGAGTTATGTGTTTGCAGTAAATACTCTTGGGCCACGATTTCGTTTCGTAAGTTAATGGCCTTTTTTATTAAAGCTTTTAATACTGTCATTGGGTATAATTGCGGATAGCGAGAATATAACAGGTATGCTTTTATTTTGTTGTAACTGATGTTTAAATTAAAATGTAGTACCGCAAAATATAAAAGCATTTGTACATAATGATTTTCACTGTATGTTGATAATTTCCCAGTTTGTATTTCTTTTCCTTTCCCAGATTTTAATTCAATGAAAGCAGAAAGGTCGTCACAAAGAAAATCGAGTCTTCCTTGTAACCCCAATGCTTCACAAATAAAAGATGGTTCGAGTAAAGCCTTTTCTTTTGAAATGCCAAAAAGGGGTAACTCATTTCTTACGATATGACATAAGTTATCAAATTGTCGTTTACAATCTGAAAAAAACTCTCGGTTTGATTTTTCATCTTGTAAATCAGGACATGCCGCTATCCCAAATGGATTTTGTCGAAATGCCTTTTGCATGACATCAACGTAATTTACAGGATGTTCAGTATTCTCATTTACTAATTCATCTAAAAAAAGATTAGCTATATTACCAAGTAAAATATATCTTGTATTTTTATCTATACTTAGCCGGTTGAGCACATAATTTAAAGGATGAGCTCCATATTCCTTAAAACATTCTGCTACAGCACTGATATCTAATAATATGTCTGGTTCGATAATAATTATATCGGCAGAATAGGAATTCCTATTTTCATCTAATATAACTTGGATGAGGTTGAGCTGCATCCCTGGTTGGAGAACTTTTAAAGTTCCGTTAAAAGGCTTCTCTTTTTCTTCTTTAAATGAATGTAGAGTTACAGAAATTGGAGTATTGTCAATTGAATTGTGCGGTATGACTAATAACTGTCCGGTGTTATCAAAATCGATAAAAGTGGCACGTATCTTTTTTATAACCTGTTCTGGAAGAAATATTGCCTCAGATTGGGACGGGAAAGGGATAGGAAGAAAGCGGGTTGGGATTTGTCCGTGATATAATTCTCCTATAGCAAATGCCATTAAACGAATATCATTTTGTATGGATTGCTCTTCGTCCTCAGACAACGGTTCTCTATTTAGAATTGCTTGAGCATGTATACGAACAATATTGAGAGCTGTTCGAACTTTCGAATTTTTTTCGCTGATAGCCCCGATACGAGCAAATAAATTCGGATAATTCTTCCCCTTGTCCGATAATAGTTGACGTGAAAATAAATCAAGTAACTCGTAAAGTTGGCGATATCGTTCGCGTATGCTAAGACTGTCTCTTGTTTGTAAAGAGGCAAGTATATCAAAATATTCTGAAATGTAAATGACAGGATTATTCATTTCAGGTCAATCTTTATACTTACGGTCGTATTCTTGTAGTATGCGACTTACATTGAAATAATATCCTTTTACGTTTAATGGATTTTTTTCAACTTCAAGATAATCGAAGGTAGGTTCTATGAAAGTGTATTTAGCACCTGTAAATCCCATCCGGTTTACAACATCGTATTCATGTGTAGGGTAGATGACGTACCAAGCTGTTTCCGGTTTTTCTCCATTTCCGGTTGACAAAATAGCATTAACAATATTTTTGAGTTTATATTCCCATATTGCTGCAATATCTTTCATTTTTTTTTGCTTGTAAGCATATATAAGCATGTTTATCTGTCTGAGATCAAACGGAAAATCATCAACAGCTAAAGTTGCGTATTTGATAATGCTGTCACACTCTGTTGTTGAGTGTTCATAGCGGGCATACAAATTAGCAAGTTTTTCTATGTGAGGAGAGATTCGGTAGGGGTTATAGCTTTCTTGGAAACTATACCCTAAATATAGATGCCTGAACTCATTTAATGTAAGGGTTGTATCATTATTTATATATCTTCTCATCAGCCTGGGATAGTACATTTCTGAGTTGAAATCTCGGATAGAAGATTCTATCCTTTTCAAGTTAGGAATGTCCATTTCTATCTCTTGTGCTGATCCAGTATTGCCAAAAAGTAAAGTACAGAAAATAATGTAGAGAATATATTTTGCTGATATATAATTATTTTTCATTTCATATAATTTTGAATCTTTACAAATTTACATAATCTTTCGATGAAAAGAGTAAAGAGAAATCTTAAATGTTCTTGATTCCTTCTTATATGTAGTATGGGGTAAATAAAAATATCGGGAATAAATATTAGGTGAGTATTTATTCCCGAGAAGTAATATGGTAAGAAAATTTTATTTTTTTATTCTGCTTTTTTATCAGCATGTTTTAGAATTTTGGCATCAAGATAGAAAATAATTTCTTCTGCCATGTTATTACAATGGTCTCCAATTCGTTCCATTTTTCGAATAATGCTGATTAGATTTAGACATTCAAGGGCACGGTCAGGATTATCCTGTATATATTTAGCTATTATTTCAGTTGCAGCGCGATTTATTTCGTCTACTCGATTATCTAGTTCAAATATTCCGGCAGCAAGAGAAGATTTCTCTTCTTCAAGAGCTTCTTTTCCCATTGACATCATTTTTTTTGTCGTATCTATCATTTCCCGTATGCTGGTTTTATCTATCAATTCTGCATCGAGACTGATTTGAGGGAAATCAATGACAAATCTTGACATACCTTCACAAAAATCTGCAATACGTTCAAGATTAGTGTTTATTTTTAGCATTGCCAATACAAATCGGAGATCTACTGCAACGGGAGTATAAAGAGCAATAATATCTTCACAATCACTATCTATTTTAAGTTCAAACGCATTTACTCTTTTTTCTCGTAGAATGACCTCCCGAGCTAAATCTTTGTCAAGAGATAACATGGCTTCTCCAGCTCTATTCAGTTGAGAATATACCATTGCCCACATACTGAGCACTTCGTTTTTTAGGTCATCCAGTTCTTTTTCAATATATTTCATAATATTATATATTTGATATTTTAGATAATCGGGTAATCAATCAAAGATAATATTTTATTTTTTATCCAAAACGTCCAGTAATATAATTTTGGGTCGATTGATGGTCGGGATGTGTGAATATTTTACGAGTATCTCCGAATTCGATTAATTCTCCTAAATAAAAATAAGCGGTTTTATCGCTGATGCGGGAAGCTTGTTGCATATTATGAGTGACAATGATGATTGTATATTGCTCCTTTAGTTCATGTATTAGTTCTTCTATTTTTGCTGTAGAAATTGGATCCAGAGCCGATGCTGGTTCATCCATAAGTAACACACTGGGAGTCATGGCCATAGCGCGTGCAATACAAAGACGCTGTTGTTGTCCACCAGAAAGAGCAAATGCAGATTTTTTTAGTTTATCTTTTACTTCATCCCACAAGGCAGCCCCTCGTAGAGATTGTTCAACTCGGTTTTCTATATATGTTTTATCTTTTATTCCATTTACTCGTAGACCATAAGCTACATTCTCGAATATCGATTTAGGAAATGGATTTGGTTTTTGGAATACCATACCAACTTTTTTCCTTAATTCATCAACCTTGACATCTTTTCGATAAATGTCCTTGCCTTCAAAAAGAATTTCTCCTTCCAGCCGGGTTCCGTCAATAAGGTCGTTCATTCTGTTCAATAACCGTAGAAATGTAGATTTCCCACATCCCGATGGACCGATAAAAGCAACAACATTGTTTTTTTCAACTTGTAGATTTATGTTTTTCAATGCCTGAAATTCCCCGTAGAAAAAATTGACATTCTTGGCTTCGATAGTATACATATTTTTGTATTTCTAATGTTTAAATTTTGTTTTTGTCTGTAAAATGTTTTCTTATCATATTTGCGATAAGATTTAATATCAATACAATAAATATAAGTACCAGTGCTGTACCATAAGCCATACCTCTGGAAGCTTCGATATCTGTCCCACTGGTAGATATAACGTATAAATGATAAGGTAATGCCATTACTTGGTCAAATATGCTCGTTGGTAATTGGGGGAGAAAATAGGCTACAGCAGTAAATAGTATGGGTGCTGTTTCACCGGATACTCTTCCTATAGATAGGATAAGTCCTGTAATGATGTTGGGGAGAGCCATGGGTAATATAACTTTACGTATTGTTTCCAATCGAGTGGCTCCTAATGCCAGACTTCCTTCTCGGAAACTGTTGTCAATACTTTTTAGAGCTTCTTCTGTTGTACGTATTACGAGCGGTAAGGACATGAGACCTAATGTTAGAGAGCCAGCAATGATTGAGTCGCCGAACCCTAAAAAATTAACAAAAAGCGACATTCCAAATAATCCGAAAACAACAGATGGTACACCACTTAGGTTATTGGTCATGATACGGATAAAGCTAATTATCTTTCCATTCTTAGCATATTCATTCATATATATGCCAGACATGATTCCGATAGGAAAACTGAATAGACAGCTCCCGATAACCAGGCATAATGTCCCAACAATAGCAGGAAATATTCCTCCTGAGGTCATCCCTTCTTGGGGTGCTTTTGAGAGAAAATCCCAACTAATGACACCAATGCCATTTTTGATAATGAAAAATAGGATAGCAAATAAAATGGCAACTATTGATAGGCTGAAGAACCTAAATAAAATAAAGGCTATTTTTTGAGTTAAATGTTTTCTGCTTCCTACAGATTCTTGTATTAATTGAGGTGCCATATTATTTATTCTTTTTATTCGATATGTATTCGACTGAAATACTTAATATTAATGTAATTAGGAATAATATGGCACCTAAAGCGAAAAGAGCTTGGTAATGTGCTCCTCCACTGGGTGCTTCTCCTAATTCTGCAGCGATAGTTGCGGGAATAGTGCGTACAGGTTCTAAAAGAGTGTGAGGAATAATTGCGGCATTTCCTGTAACCATTAATACGGCCATTGTCTCTCCGACGGCACGTCCTACGCCTAAAACAATGGCTGATGTAATGCCAGATATTGAATAAGGTATTACAACTTTATAAATAGTTTGCCATTGGGTAGCTCCAAGGGCAAGACTTGCTTCTTTCATTGCTCTGGGTGTATTTTTAAGAGCATCTTCAGCGACAGTGATAATGGTTGGAAGGGCCATGATCGCCAATACTATACTCCCAGAAAGAGCAGTTTCTCCTACTGGTAAGTTGAAAGTTTTTTGGACAAGTGGAACGATAACGACTAACCCGAAAAATCCGAATACGACAGAAGGTATCCCTGCTAGAAGTTCAATTAAAGGCTTCAGGATTGAACGCATTTGTTTAGAGGCTAACTCTGCCATATATATAGCAACCGATATGCCAAAGGGAAGAGCTAAAAGTATGGCTCCGATACTGACCCATAGAGTCCCTAATAAAAGGGGAATTAATCCGAATTGTGCTGCAGGTTGTGCCGTGGGATACCATTCTTTTCCCCCGAAAAAATCAACTGGCGATATTTTTTCTTTGGCTATTTGTTTTCCGCTAAAATCTTTTGGAAGATAAAGTTCAGGGAAGAAGGCGATAATGTTTTTTTCACGATTGATAAGAGTGTTCAGACATTGAGGAATATTTTCATATTCTTGTCCCAATTCTTCTGGTGAAAAATAATTTTCAAGATCTCCGAATCTGAAAACTAAAATAGGAGAATCTATACCTCCAAGCTCTTTCCAATTCGTGATATTTTCGTCATAAATTTCTTTGATTTGAAATGAAGTAATATGCTCGACAGGATTGTCTCGGTTTACAGTAAGCACATATCCTTCTTCAACGACAGGATTTTTGAATAGACCGCTTCCTTCTTTGAAAAGAAAAATAATGATTAGCAGTATAGTAATACTGGTAATACTGCCACTGATTTTTAGAGCACCCTCTACTAAGTATTCGATAAAACGTTTCACAAATGTTCCTTTATTATGTTGGAGCAAAGAAACGTAACCAATATTACCGATATATGAATACGGTTTTACAAATTTGAGACGAATGTATTACAAATACATTGCAGATATTACAATCTTTTTGTTTGCCAATGGGCTTTTTTCATATAAATGTAGGCTAATATGAACATGAAAATAGCATAAGCATGGTCGGCTGTCCAACAAATGGCAACATTAACTTTTAAGATATCAATAACTAGTATTACATAAGTAATGTATAACGCTAATGCAACTAAGTCTATGGCTAATCCAGATTTTGTATTGCCTGTTCCAGATACTGTATTGAATAAAATGAAAGAGGGTACATTCAATATTTGAGATGATAGCATGACGAATAAGGTCAGTACAGAACTTGTGATGAGCTCATTGTTGTCGGTATATATACGTAATATTGCAGTGGGAAATAATGCTATTAGCACACATAAAGGTAAAATAAATGCATAACACATTTTTGTAATGCGTTTGTACAAAGGCATTACTTCCTCAGGTTTTCCTGCACCCATTAGATTCCCTGTAAGCGAACTTGCTGTCGATGCAAAAGAGCTGATAATAATAAATAATAAAGATGAGATACTACGTACAATATTCGTGATAGCTAGGGGACGTTCTCCGAGATGTTCTATACTGACAAAAAAAACAAACCATGTAGAAAGGGAAATAAATGATTGTAGCATAGTCCAGATGGAGGTTCCTAGAATACGGGACAATAATTTTATATCGGGTTGTAGATGACTGAAAAATCCGTATTTTCGGGTATCGACTTTAATTAATATGTAAATTATAAAGAAAAGAGCAGATACTCCTTCTGCAGCTGATGATGCAATAGCAGCTCCGGCAATACCTAAAGAGGGAAATCCGAATTTCCCGAAAATTAAAATATAATTGAGTACTACATTTGAGAGTACCATAACAATGGAATTGATTGTCAATATTCGGGTTTTAGTGGTTGCCACAAAAAATGCTCTGAACATGATAGAGATGAATGCAAAGAATACTCCATATATACGATAGTCAAGGTATTTTAGAGCTTCTTCATAAATGGCTGGGGAATTGATAACTTTTTTTAAAAAATGAGGGGACCATATGCTTGAGACTGTAAATATAACTGCTGCCAGAAAAAGAAGAAAAAGAATCCCTTGTGATAGTATTACTCCAATATCCGAATATCTTTTTTCTCCGTTGCGACGAGCCATGATGATCTGGGCGCCGATGCCAAATCCAAATCCTAACATGAAAATAGAGATATAATATACCCCTCCAAGAGCTGATGCCCCTAATTGTATTTCTCCGACTCTCCCCAGAAATGCAGTATCGGTAAGCCCGATAAGATGTTCCATGAAAAGACTTATCAACAAAGGATAAACTATATGCCAGATTTGTTTGTATGAATAATTCATGTGATGTCGTCTATTTCTGAATTGTTATTGGGAATGCAAAGGTAGTCACAATGATGTTCCATTCCGAGTCAATAACGTGAAAAATGGTTATGATTTTTGGCCTGTATGCCTTTTTGTATATTTATTAATAAATAATTATTTTTGTTTGACTTAAAGATTTGTAAGTTTATGAGGTATGGAGTCGCAAGGCGGACACTATTAATCACCGCTGGTATAGTCTGGATTATTGCTGGAGGAAATATTTTAAGAATAGGAGTTGTAACCTGGATGAGTGATAATGAGAATTGGCTATTCAGGGTTGGAGAGGTTATTATCATATTTTTACTTTTTTTTCATCTGGTATTTAAAAAGTTGTATTATAAACATACACGACGTATATCTCAAAAAAGTGATAAAAGTTGTCCTTTTTCTTTCTTTGATGTAAAAGGTTGGATAGTGATGGCTGTAATGATTACTTTTGGTATTGTTGCCCGCAATTTAGGATGGTTTCCAGAGTCTTTTATTTCCTTCTTTTATACTGGGTTGTCGTTAGCATTGATGTTTACGGGGTGTCTTTTTATACGTCAGTGGTGGTTACAAAAAGGTTACGATAGTAAGCAATAGTTTGTTGGGATAATTGATTTTATTTTTGAATTATCAAAAAAGATAGAGAAAAGAC
>UMEI01036308.1_pt1 | contig 21922 bp, 18 predicted proteins | sample 1964711 | NCBI WGS metagenome assembly UMEI01 (sample SAMEA4836016, study PRJEB28245) | human gut metagenome | biome: gut microbiome; material: fecal sample | place: Denmark | collected 2008 | reverse complement strand
GTCTATTAATTAATTATTTAGTAAAAAAAATATAGTAAAAAATGTAGACTATTTGGAGTTAAATTTTAAGAAATACCTGGATAATTAACTCTTTATTAATCAAAAAATAACCATAATTTTCATTTGAATAAAGCTTTTTTGTTTTACATCCGGTACTCATAGCACCTGCTTTTATGAAAAATTCCCATATTGCCTTCACTGATGTAAATGAAAGCCGTTCGAATTGAAATATTGAGTTTATTACTTTTTCAGTGACTGCTTTTGGTTTAGAGTAAATTGTACCGAGCGTGGCACACTCCAATCCTTCTCAAAAGTGACAGTTCTCGTCACCGTCTGCTATGCTCCTTATTGGCATAGAAAGATGTCTGCGAAAACCGCTCTCCAAGAATCAGTCTAATTTTTCCAATAAGAAAAATATTATCTGGACATTTTTTTACATTTCCTTTCGGTCTCTTTCCTCGTTTTTACTCGTCAGATAACCAGTTATTATTCTTATAAAAACAAAAAGTCTCCGAAAGAAACTTCCAAATCTGACTTGAGTAAAATTTAAATAGGCTCTAAACACATAGCCTATTCTTCTTTGCGACCGGCTATTCCGATTTTCATTACCATATCTTCGAATTCGTCTCTATCGATTGCTGCTTTGTTTCTCATCTTTGTACGATAATTGTATATCGTACTCATAGAGCAGCGCAAGAAACCTGCAATCTTGACATTATCGGTAATTCCCAAACGCAATAAGGCATAAATACGAAGTTCCTTATTGAGAAGGTCTCCTGATTTCAATACAATTTGCTCGTTTTCTGCCAAAAGTGAATTAAAATCGGTAACAAATGTAGGATACAAACTTAAGAAAATACTATCAAAATGGGTATATAATTCATCCAGCTCATTATCTACAACGGTTGTAGATTTAAGTATCTTTATCAGTTCTTCATATTGTCGGTTTATTCCCAATTTGTAGAGTGTTTTACGATAATCTTCCATTTTATCAATATAGGTAGAACAAAGATTGAAGAACTGGCCTATATACTGCTCTTTTACATCGTTTGACTCTCTTAACTGGGCATTCTTGCTGTGCAACAAATCATTTGTTTCATTCAATTCTCTATTTAATTCGGTAAGTTTTTCATTGACATTCGACAGTTCCTTTTTTATCCGAGACAATTTTTTCATCTGTTTATAAATATATACAACCAGTAATATAAGGAACAAAGAGAGCACACTTATCAAAATCAGATATGTTTTCAGCGCAGCGTTGGTTTTTGCTTCTTTAGCTTGATAAGAAGCATTTATAATAGAATAAAACCGAACCATCTGGGCTGTGCGAAACTGTACTTGTGAAAACATCGCATCTTCTATAGCAGACTGGGTATATTTGAAAGCTTTTGCAATATCTCCATTATCATTGTAAATGAGGGCGAGCCGTAAAAATGAAGAGTTTTCTTTAATAGAATTTTTTACGTCGGCAATGGCAGACATGATATAGTATTTTTTTTCCAGTTCGGGCTCTCCTTTCCATCCGAATATATATCCTAAATAATGTGTAACTATGGCATAATTCGGAGTATCGATATCCTCGGTGTCTAATAAATCGAACAATAGTTCTTCCGCTTTGTCATTTTGTTTCTGGCTGATATACTTGCTTACCATATTTATCTTATAGTCAAATGATGACGGATCGAGAACCAGTAATAGAGAATCCTTATATAAACGCGTTTGTTGTGAATATTTAGGTTGGTTACTGATAGCCTCATAGTGCTCAAAAAAACGGCAATAAGCATTATAATACTCACATAATATATCTTTGGATAGTTTGGAGGGATGTATTTTTTTCAATATTTCTTCTGATTCACGAAAACGCCCGGCATAAGAATAAGATGTTGCAAGGTTTATCTCCGAGAGATATCTTAAATTCGTTTTATTCAATGTATTTGCTATCTGGACATTTCTTTCGGCATAATGTATGGCAGAATCAAGTTTGAATTTTTTATATTCGTTATACAACTTCAAATTGATTTCATATTCATATTCAAGGGAAGCATTTTTCTTTTCCAGCAGCTTTTTGAGGTTTGTAATATCCTGCTCTTTTTGTTTTGTGAACAATTCCTTATTATCGATGATATGGTCTAAATAATCTGACATCGATTGCAGGTCGTCAGTTGCATATAGGGATATGCCTACTGTACTGAATATAAAGATAAAAATATACTGTAATAACGATATCCTAAAATCTGTTTTCATTCCTGGTATTATTACTTCGGTGATAATATCTTCTGGTGCAAATTTTGTCTTTTCTTCTCTAAAAATAGAATCTGTATACAAAAATAGCTGTAATATTGTAAATAACCATAAAAGAAAAAGGAATATAACAATATTACAGCTATTTTAAAATCTGTATAAGAATAGTTGCTTCTATAATTTCCTTTATTTTACTTTCAAATATGTTTTATAAAAGCTATAAAATGCAACTCTAAATATTATACCATCAAATAAAAAATGCTTTTTAAGATGAACTTATTTTGTATCATCATTCAAATTTTGAACAATACTTTCTACGATAGGAATTACATTCTCAGAAATAATGATAAATGCCAAACTATTTATCTTCTTCATTTTATATTTAATATATAAGACCCATCTCTTTTATAAAAAGACCAAATAATAACGATATTGAGCTTTTTTTAATATACAAATTAAAAATCAGATACGAAAAAGTGATAAACAATCGGTCATTTTTTCCTCCCAAATTTCTTGTACTAAAATGTAATTCAATGAGGCTTTATAATAAATATTTAAAGCTTTTGTATAGGTTATAAGCGCTTCGTTTTTATAAATCCTCGACTCTCTATCTGAAGTCTATTAAAACAAAAATACCTTAAGGCACTTCCATCCTACTCCATTTTGACACATCATTTTATCTTCCATTATTTATATCCTGTCTTCATTGTTTATTTTAAATAGTATAAATGACTAAATAAAACGAAAGCAGCAAGGTAATAACTCAAACAATTACAAAATTTTTTTTGTACGCACAAAATTTTGTTCTCTATAGTTAAAATACTGTTTGTAGTAATTCATCCAAATGGTCGATGGGTATATAAAGTCGTTGTTTTATCCTTTGTTTCGAATGCTATGGTTATCGGTATAAATACTGGATTTATTGATTCTTTCCTTCCACAAGTCTCTCAGTTCAAAGGATGCAATGCTTCGGAAGAAAGTTAAATTTGTATTTTCTCTTTTTCCCAGAAAATACTAGTAAAACTTTTTCCTTTTTGTAAATTTCCCTTATACGAATAATTTGCTTGATAACGATAGGTAATTGAAACTAGTAAGCTGTTTGCTTTTCCTCGTTTATAAAAAGTTTATATGATTCTATACAAGTACTTATCAATACATAACGAAGGAATATATTCTTTTTCTAATAATCAAGAAAAGAAGCCATTGTCCATAACAGCTCATTTTTTAGATTTACAAAATTATCTCTATCGCAGAATTTTAGAACAATGTCAAGATAGAATCGAATGGTTCATCTTGCCAGTCATTTTCAAACAACACTTTATACTATTTTCGTTCCCTAAAATGAATAGCAGACAAGAACGAAATGTGTTTGTTTTTTGCCAAGTCAATATAGAATGAGAAAAGAACTATAAAGAATTTTTATTTCTGTAAATAAAATAGTTACACTGTTATATTTGTTCTGTTTCATAAGCCGATTTTAGGAATTAAACTGAAATCGGTCGAAAAACATACGATAAGAAAATTAATTAAAAAACTATTTGAAATATTCAATTTTATGTTCATAGAAAGGAATAGTCTTATGCTAGTCAATTTCCAGCCGATAAGTCTTTAAATAAAATGATATGAATTTATATTTTCCCTAAATAATGCTTTTCAAGATATTCATTAAATCGGTCCTTGTATTGGTTTCCAATCGGAATATAAATATCCTTGCCGTATATGATGCGATTATTGGCGATAGCTGTTATTTTTTTCAGATTAACAATATAGGAACGGTGGACGCGCATGAATCTTTCTGCCGGTAGCCGTTCTTCTAATTTTTTCATGCTTAATAAAGTCATGATTGGTTTTTGATTTTCAAAAAAGATGCGGATATATTCATTTTGGCTCTCCATATAAATGATTTTGTCCATATCTAACCGAATCATCTTGTAGTCTGCTTTGATAAATAGATTGCTATTTTCATTTTCTGCCAAGACTTCTGATAAGACAGGTAAAGCGTGCTGCTGAACTTTCGCTTGTAGTTCGTATTGGTGTAGTGCTTTATTAGTTGCTTTCAAAAACTCGCTGTAACTAAGAGGTTTTAGCAGATAATCGATAGCATTCACCCGAAAACCATCTACCGCATATTCCGTATAGGCCGTCGTAAAGATTATTATCGGTTTATTGACCAATGATTTAACAAAATCAACTCCATTCAAGTCGGGCATGTTAATGTCGGTGAAGATAAGGTCTACCGTATCTTTTGCCAACAGATCCAGTGCTTCCAGAACGTTGTTGCACGCTTTGACTAATTCCAAAAAAGGAACTTTTTCTATATATCCTGTCAGTTGGATAAGTGCCAAAGGCTCATCATCTATCGCAATGCATCGTATCATAATTGTATGGGTATTATCAAAAGAACACAATATTGATCAGCCTTATTTTCTATATGCAATGTATAATTTGTATCATAAAGCAAGCGAAGGCGTTTCTGAGTATTTTCTATATCAATATCTATATCTCCTACTTGCTTCATATTAGAATAGCTGTTCAGAATCAAATAATGCAATTCTTCATCTTTAATCTTCATGGAAAGATAGATAAACGATTCGTTTTTATAGCTGATACCGTATTTAAAAGCATTTTCTAGAAAAGAGATGAAAAGCATAGGCGGAATCTGCGTATTTGGAATTTCGTCAGGTAAAGAAATTCGGATATCCACTTGTTCCGTATACCGGATCTTCATTAGCTCGATATAGTTGGAAAGGAAATGGATTTCCTTACTCAGAGGTATAGAAGGCTGAGAAGCATCATAGAGAACATATCGCATGATATTGGACAGTTCTAATACTGTTTTCTGCGATTTTTCTTTATCGATATCTATCAGGGCATGAATATTGTTGAGTGTATTCATGAAAAAATGTGGATTGATCTGGTGTTTCAGGTAAGCAAGTTCTGCCTCGAATGCTTGCTTTTCCAAACTTTTCATTCGGTGTTCATCATGAATGGATTTGAACAGGAATTTAATAGCCATATTTATTCCTATAATCAATATGATGATCAGAAAATGAGGAATTATAAATGGAGGTAACCAAAAATTTTCCGGGTTAGTAGGTATCTGCCGATGATTGCCAGGTTTGGACCAGCGATTTTGTTCCTGACTGAGGTCTTCCCATGGAGGTCGGTTACCAGATGTATTCTGACTAGGCATATTTTTAATACTAATGATGAGAGTTAAGCCTATCGCACAAATTGTAAATAACAGGTATAGCCATGATTTTTTACGGATCAACAGAAACGGGAGCAAGATATAATTATTAATTAGAAACAATATTAGAAGCGGGCTGATTATTTTCCAGATATGAAAAGTCAATTTCCAATTGACCTCAAAGATGTTTTTCAAATGATCGATGTCCCATAAGGGCATGATTAAAATTACTATACCAATGACCAGATAGATGAAATTTTCTAATAGTTGAAGCCTGCGTTCCTGTTTTTCCATTTGAATTTGCTTAATCCATAGAATTACTTTATACGAAGATGCATATTTATCAAGAATAAGAATGAAAAATCAATGAATAGGGATATCCCGTCGATAAAATACGATATTTTTATAGATATAGCTTACAACCTGACAATACGGTAGGAAAAGTCAAACGTATTATCTTTTTCTGTCAGAACTTTATAGCAGCTTATATTTACAATTTTAAATTTGAAATACCTAATTATGAAAGTCTAATGTAAAATGGGAAAAGAAAAAGTCAATCATCATTGGCTAACCTTTCCTTTTGTACATCAAAAAAATATTCTTAATCAGAGCATGAATGAATATCATCTGTTGTTATTGAAAAATTTTGTTTTTTCTTAAACCTTTCTACCACCAAGTTGCCAATATGACGAGCACTAGCCTCTGAAGGAAAGGGCTGGAGCGAATCTCTTGCAGGAATAATAGGCTGGTAGATCATAACTTTTTTGTTCATCAGCACTTTGTATCCCCAGCCTCCTCCCACTTGAAATGTTTGCAGCTCCAGTTGTATTTCGCTTCGGGACTTCGCTTTCCGAAAGCAAAAACAAAAAAGAATCAATAGTAGTATAATTAGGCTACCGAGAGCCTTCTTGCCTTTTCTCTTCATTGTGTTTATTATTAATCATCATCAGGGTCATATCTGTAGGGATGCAATTCCCAAATATCGTCAAACCGGTAGGTACTGCTTTTACCCGTTGCTATATAGCCTCTTGTCCCGTTGGAAAAAGATACTGCTACTGTACGTGCAGATCCTTTGAAATTATGTACCTGCACCCATAAGTCAGTGGAAGGATAATATTTCCAAGTGTCACTACGAACGCCTCCACTTTCCCCACAGGTCAGGTACGCCGCGCCATCAATAACAAAAGTGCAAGCATTCTTGCGCACAATATTGTAATCATCATCATAATCTTCATCCGAAGTATCGGCAATATCACGTAGTTGTGTCCACTGGCTTGTTGCTGGATCGAATTTCCAAAAGTCATCAACATAGTCGCCATTATTGACACCTCCGCAAACGTAGGCAATATCATCAATCACGAAACTTGATGCTCCCTGGCGTTTGCTGCCTCTGATGCTGACGATTTGTGTCCATATGTTAGTAGCCGGATCAAATGAATAGAAATCTTTCAGGTAGTTCCCGTCATAGCCAGCTCCGATATATCCCTTGCCGGATACCCCAAAAGATACAGCATCGTAGCGTCCTGAACCAGGGAAATCGGCTTTCTGCGTCCAACTATTGGTTGCCGGATCATATTCCCAGAAATCGTTCAGTTTGTTTTCGCCATCGTAACCTGTTCCGAAATATCCTTTACTATCAACGGTAAAAGCTGTTCCATTACTGCGAGCTATTCCGGGAAAACTAGCTTTCTGTGTCCATGTATCTGTTATCATATCGTATTCCCATAAATCACTCAAACGAGCATTATTTTTGCTACCGTCATATCCGCAAACCAGATATCCCTTATTGTCGATGGAAAAGCTAGAGGCTTCTCCACGGGCAAGCCCGTCGAAATCGGAGACACGAACCCAGTGACCAATCAAATCTTCTTCGTCGTCATCGCTACAGGAAACCATAATGAAAGGAAATAAAACTATTAAAAGAGTAAATAAACTTTTGTGTGCCATTTTTAACATGTTCTATTTTGTTTTTGAATACAAAAAAACGGGGCTTTTCTTTTTTCCACAAATGAAATCGATAAACGGAGCTTTTTATCCGGTAAACGAATAAATCAGTGTGATAAAAGTTGTTTTTGTCTTCGGACAAATGTTGATAAAGTAACATTTGTTTTTGGTTGAGAGAAATAAATTGTTGGTAGATTATTTTTGCAGGGCAATGCAAAATTAGAGTTTTTTGCAAAAAATAATATATATGAACAAAATACTAAATCCTTTTTTGCTACTCCTGTTATGTATGTTTCTCTTTTCTTGTTACGATGAGAAGAACAACTATGGAGATAACTTGGTCGACAGTGTTTTTCGTAATATTAGTGTCGATAGTTGCACCGTTACAGTCACTTCTACTATAATTGATTCGTTGGAAACAACCGGACAAGGGCTTGCCCTTGTCGGCAAATACACCCATTCGCTTTGGGGAACCGTCTCTGCTTGTACTTATCTACCTTATTCATTTCCGGTCTATAACACAGAGGCCGACGAAGTAGTACGGCTGGATTCTCTTGTATTGGCCTTATCTTATGGAGGCTACTCTATTGGTGACACAATGCAACCAATGCGCCTAACTATACACCGTCTGTTGGAGAAGGTGATCTTGAATGATAACGGTTACTTATATAACAAATCCTCTTTTGCCTACGACCCAGAACCAATTGCGGCTTGCATATTCAAGCCGAAACCAGGCAATAATGAACGGTTGGAAATCCGCCTGCCTGATGAGTTAGGGGAAGATATGCTCATTCGTTTACACAATCGGGATGATATATTATTAGACGACCGTTTTGAAGACTATTTCAATGGTTTGGTTATTCTCCCTGACCCTAATATATGTCAAAACATTATTTCGTTTAGTGTCGGGGATACAGCTTCCGCCCTAATTCTGCATTATAGCATTGAAGATGCGATAACGCAAGAAGCAGAGTGCATAATCAAACCTAAGACCGAAACACAGTTCTATCATATCGATCATGACCGGACAGGAACGATTATGGAAGGTTTTCCGACGGAGAATGTTGAAGTCTATTCTTCTGAGTTGAACAACCGAGGCATCCTGTTCGGGGGTATTGGTTGGTACAGCTGTATTGGTTTTCCGTATTTAAATGAAATATTGCAACAAGGAGAACGTGTTTCGATCGAATCCGCCTATCTGAAGATTTATCCTGAGCCAAAAACCTGGTCTGAATTTAACCCACTTCCTGACAGCCTTTATCTTTACATTATAGATGAAAATAATGTCACGGTGGATGTGGTTACCGATTACTTAGGCACGAAAATCCAAAGTGGAACGCTGATCAAGGACGACAGTTTTGCCGAGAACACTTATTACTATTTTGATATCAGCACTTTTCTACAAGAAGAATTGGGTGCTTTTGGAAAGTATAAACATAACTTACAGCTTGTCTTCGATGAAGAAACCTATACCCAAACGTTTCATAACCTTACTTTCAGTGATCAGGAAGGAAAGTCGCCCATTGTCTTACAACTAACTTACAAAGTTTATGAGAGTTATTAAATACGGATGGATGTTTTGTTTGTTTCTGCTTTCTTTTTCAGCTATGACGCAGAATATAATGACTTCTTCTCCCTATTCTATGTTCGGTGTAGGAGAGATTATGACCGGTTTGCACGGAGCCAATGTAAGTATGGGTGGTGTTGCTATCGGAATGCGAGGGAAAATGCTTATTAATACGGATAATCCTGCCGGACTGACTGGACTCGATACATGCCGCTTATTTGCGGAAGCTTCTGCCTTTGCCAAATGGGAGTCCTATCGCTCAAAAGGGGACAATAATCAAGCTTTTACTGGTAACTTCTCGTGCTTTGCGCTGGCGGGACGTATTATGCCTCGCTGGTATATGGCAGCAGGTGTAGTTCCTTATAGTGCGGTTGGCTATTATTTCCAAAGTGCTCAAGAGTTAGAAGGTTCTCCCGGTTCCTATTATACAAGCACCTTCTCCGGAGATGGAGGTTTGTCAAAAATCTATTTTTCGAATGCCTTTCAAATATTGCCTTCGTTATCAGTTGGAGTCAACCTAAGTTATATTTTCGGGAATATGACACAAACAGAAACACAAGGTACAATGTCTGTTTCCCAAAAACTATTTGGTCAGTCTTTTTCTCCTGATTTCGGAATACAGTATTCTCGTCGTATGGAACGAGAAATGAACTTGACGTTGGGGGTAGTTTATGGTTTGCCTCTGACGATACAGATGGAAAAGACAAAAACAATAACAGAAAATTCGTCCGAAGACAGTTACAATATGAAAAAAGTCAGTCAGACCTTACCCCAATATATCGGGGGCGGTGTTTCTGTGGAATATAAAAGGATGGTGTATGCTTTTGACTACTTGTTTCGCCAATACAGTTCGTTGATTTCAGCGGATAACCGCATTATGTTTCATGATTCGCACGAGTTGCGTGCTGGTGTTTGTTATTTTCCGAAAGCCATAGGTTCTTCGAATATCTGGAAACGAATGAACTATAAGGTTGGATTGGGACTTTCATCACCTTATTATATGCAGGTAAGAGAACAATCCGGTTTGTCTTGGCGTGTCAGTGCAGGATTGAGCATTCCTTTGATAAACGGACGCCTCCATACGTCTGTTTTTTATGACCGTGTTGATCTGAATAGCAGTGTCTTGAAAGTCGGGACAGTAGGTTTTACTTTCACTTATACGTTAAGTGAGTTGTTCTATAAGATCAAATTGTAAAAGTTACTATGATTCCGTTAGTCCTTTATCCAATTTTCTTTTTTCTTATTATTCATTTTGATAGAGAATAACAGTATTTTCATCTGCCAATTCTAAACAGTAAAAAGCTAATTTATCACGAATTTCCTGCTAAGGCCCTTCTAGTCTTATTCTAAGAGAAATTTATTTATCTATACGATCATTTCATTTTTTATATAATTTAGTTATATAACTGAAACAGCCATAATTTGAGCCTCCCAGTTTTTTAACCAATACCATAAACTTTTGAAAACTTTTTGTAGTAAACTTTATTTCATGCCAGACAATAAAATCATGTTACATAATGTGTCTGCAAAGCTTTACCAATTAAGTATAATATCTTTTCTAATATATTTATTCTCTTGGTTTCCCTCTATTAGAGGCCACTTATTAAATATTAAATTCTTTAGCTCTCTCAAATAATATTCTAAAATATATCAACAAAACAATTAAAAATATATAGAAAAAGTTCCGTAAAATATGTTGATTGCGGAATTTTATAAGAAAATGGGTTATTTTTTTCTTATCAAAGCCTTGTTAACAAAATGCGGATGGGCGAATGGTTTCATCGGGGAAGTCGATATGGTGCGTTTGACGGATTGTGCCCGTGCCTGTGTCTCAAGGTCAAAAGTTACAAATTCTTCAAATGTCGGTTCTTGTTGCATAGCGCGCTTCATTACCATATAATACATCGCTTTTCGGGAGGGAGCGTTGAAACCGCTTGTATTACTGTTCATCATACTTTCGTAAGTCGGACGATACACACCAGAAATATATGTGCAGGCACCTTCATAGATATCGATTCCTTCTGAAGCATAACGGTCGTCGCTTATGAATTTTGCCCATAGGACCTCGTTCTTATTGGTTGTGAAATCTACATTCTGTGCCCATCCCAGACTCTGCAAATATTGTACAACGGAGATTTCAGAAGCTGGAATACTTCCATTCTCTTTGTAGCTATATTCATCCTCAAGTTTGGTGAATCCGTGCCCGACAGCCTCATGCACCAACACTTGCCGGAAACTTTCGCTTTCCAGATTATCAATGACAGGACAGTAAGCAATAGCAAATTCAACCATTTTAGACCCGGAACTGTACCCGAAGTAGGTCGTTCCGGCATAGGCGGACGAATTAAGAATGACGACTGCCAAAGCCCCTTCTAAATCAACTCCGTCAATACTTTCTACATACTCCATCACGGCTTCATCATTACCGGAGATGCCAGTACTGACACCGCCTTCCAGTTCACAGCTGAAAGCAGTCTTGTATCCGTTGCCAAAATTATTGTTTCGAGAGACAGCCGTGATGGCATATACATTGAAATAGTCGCGTAACGATTTCAATGGTTCTTCTGTAAACAGATTTTCCCATGCTTTGTCCATAACTTTATCATACGTACCATCGGCTATTTCGGTATCAATGAATCCGTCGCCCATGAGGACAATCGGCAGTCCTTTCCCTAATGTAGCTTGTTGAAGGACACGTATAGTCTTGTCGGCTGAATAATCGCTTGAAGATTCCTCGGAGGTACCCTCTTGATCGATTGTCACCGTATTTAATAGGACTTTATTACTATCGGTTTCTTTGTAGAAAAGTATGTAGGCTCTTCGTGGAGTACCATCAGTATTGGGTAAAGCTTTTAATGTGAGTGTATAAGAACTGGTTGAACGGGGTCTTGTGTCTTGAACCAGCCAGTCGGCAGAGCCATAGACGGCCAATTCATTCTTTTTGACATTCGTCGTAAACCGGATATGTAATAGGCCACCATCTGCCGAAACTTGAAGTGTATCTTGCTCCAACTCTACGAAAAAACTGGATGACTGTTTGACTGTGAGTTCATATGTCAGAGATAAAGAAGTGAGAAGCACAGTGGCGGTACGTGTCTTACCAGTTGTGTTTTCACTTGTTGCTGTCAGGGTAATATTCTGATTACCTGCATCACCTGAAGTTGGAGATACGCTCAACCAATCACTGTTCGTCGTAATTTCCCATTCGAGAGCACTAGTAAAGCTGAAAGTCGTTTCTGAATTGGCACTTCCTTCCAAAGTTATTTCTTTGTTGTCGGCAACTAATAAGTTAGGCTCAATTTCATTTTGACATCCTATGGTTAAAAATAAAAGAAAGAAGAGTACGATGGCCTGTTTCATATTATTCTTTTTTAGGGATTAAAATAAGAAGCTCTTTTCGTTATATACAAAAAATATCGATAAACCGAAAGAAAAAAACTATGAATAATAGCTTTCACAAGCTGAATTCCTAATATGAATTTTGGGTGTTTTTATCCATTGACCAGCCTGTTACTATTTTCATGAAAAAGGGGAAAACTCAAAAAAATTCATAAAACTAACTTATTTAAAATTGAGACTAGACTTTAAGCATAAGGAAAAATTGAAGCCAAAGATTAGAAATCATGAATAGAAATAAAAATCTTGGTACAAACGATATTCTTTCTCCATCTTTCTGAAGTCATAATAGAAGGGATTAGGGATATTAGTGCTTTAAAATTGTAGCATACGAAGAAATAGTAAGACTTATGGAGTATTGGAGTTATACTTTTTATATATCCTTAAAGTCTGGGAAAGCGAAGAGTGACATATAAAAACAATGAGCAGCTAATCCATAGATTAACCGCTCATTGTTCGGTGATCGGGCTGGGATTCGAACCCAGGACCCACAGCTTAGAAGGCTGTTGCTCTATCCAGCTGAGCTACCCGACCGGCCTTACTTTTGTTCAAAAGCGATGCAAAGGTAGTTATTTATGTGAAACTTCCAAAATATTTCTTCTAAAAACTCCGGTCGATAGCTAATTTAATGAAGAGAGGCTTTTTCAAGTCTTACTTTTTCCCCTGATTAGCAACAGCATTCATTTTCTTTTTTATTTCATCGGCATCTCCTAAAAAATAATCCTTAACCAAGTTGTAATTGTCGTCAAATTCGAAAACATAGGGAACAGCCGTCGGTAAATTTAATTTGACAATTTCATCGTCGGAGATATTCTTCAAATGTTTTATTATTCCCCGAAGGCTATTGCCATGAGCGACAACAAGTAAATCATCGGCGGTCTTAAGATTCGGAAATATAACTTTTTCCCAATAAGGCATAATCCGTTCTATGGTTTGTTTTAATGATTCTGTACGAGGAAGTTCTCTATCCGGAACTTCTTTATAGCGAATATCGAAACGAGGATTTCTCGGATCGTCTTCTGCCAATGGAGCCGGAGCGATGTCATAACTGCGACGCCATATCAAAACTTGCTCTTCTCCGTATTTTTCGGCAGTTTCACTTTTATTCAAGCCCTGTAAAGAACCGTAGTGTTTCTCATTCAACCGCCAGCTTTTCTCTACCGGAATCCAATCTTGGTCAAGTTTGTCAAGTACACAATTCAATGTCTTTACTGCCCGTTTCAAATAGGATGTATATGCTTTGTTGAAAACAAAATTTTCTTTTTTAAGAACTTCCCCAGCCTTTAAAGCTTCTTCTATTCCTTTTTCAGATAAATCGACGTCTGTCCAACCTGTAAATCTGTTTTCTTTGTTCCATGTACTTTCTCCATGACGGAGCAAAACAATTCTTTTCATAATGATAGTTTTTATATATCAAGAACAAATTTATTATATACAAAGTTCGCTAACCTTCAATGGAGAAACAATACCTATTACATGGTATATTGCGACAATTTATAGTATAATTTGTCTAAATATAAAAAAAGACGTATCTTCAGTGTAATATAATTTCGATATGCAAACTGACAGAATAACACCTGAATGGATAACGGATTTGAATCCGGATGAAATCTTTGTATTCGGAAGCAACAGCCAAGGACATCATAACGGTGGGGCTGCCCGAACAGCACTAAAATGGGGGGCGATATATGGTCAAGGTGAAGGATTACAAGGGCAAACTTATGCAATACCTACCATGTTTGCTTCTGTGCAGAACATAGTTCCTTATGCAGACCGTTTTATCGAATTTGCCCGGTTGCATCCTGAAATGAAATTTTTATTGACAGAAATCGGATGCGGGATAGCGGGTTTTTCGCCTAAAGATATAGCGCCTTTATTTAAAAAATCCAGAAGCATCGAAAACATATATTTGCCCCAACGCTTCTGGAGTATTTTAGATAAGAAGTAATCTTCATTTTGCAATTATCCAATATCAATAAAATATGTGTTATTGTTTTATGATTACAGAAGGTATAGGATTCAGATTATTACCTAAAGAATAGAGTGAATAAGGTTCCATCTGCAAATGTATTTCTCCCTCTATTATCGAAACATCGTTTTTTCTTACACCATAATTATCATTATATGTAGCTATCACTTGTGCCGTGTTTCCTACGCAACCTTTTATTTTTACCATTCTCCGCCGAGATGAATTATTCTGAACAATCATCGTCCAGTTTTGCCCTTTTTCTGCTGCTACTGCTGATAAATCTGAATCTGATGCTGACGTTTCTACCACTCTATATCCAGGTAATAAATGGGAGTGATAATGCAATGCCACGTAGCTATAAGGTGTAGCCTGACTCGGACGACTTGCATACCAAGGGAAACTGCCTGATGCCCGTGCCGAGTTGTACACTAAAGCATATAATCTGGCTGTTTCCATTCCATGGGTTATCCAATTTTTTTTATCTTCCGGTGTTCTTTTCCAGAAATTATTGTCATAGTCCAACTCACCACAATAGGCCGGGAGTCCGGTCGTTGAAATCCAATCTCCCCAAGATGCCACGTGAGAGGCCCTGTCATCGTTATGAAGCCAATATGAATGAAAATCGAATCCTGCTACACAGTCTTTTACTTCTTTGAACATAGATTGAGCCTGATGTAATTCGGACGGATATACGCTGTGAATGGCAATAATCCATTGAGTTCCGAGATTGTGTTTTCTGAATTTTTTTGTACTCTTTTTTATCAGTGTTACTTGTTCTTCTACCGACATACCGATATTATAACCTCCGTAGCCTGTCTCAGATGCAATTGTAGGTTCATTTATCGATATCCAGTCAACCTCTGTTCCGTATTTTTCTTTCGCTTCCAACAAATAGGCAGTTATCGATTCAACCATTTCGTCCAAATCTCTTATGCGACGGTTATGTCCTTGTGACGGGTCTTGTATGTTCCAATCGGCCATGTCCCATATCGACAGCCATATTGCCAAATTTTGTTTTTTCATACGAACCAATCGTTCAAATGAATTGGAAATAGACTTCGTTACGGTAAATCCCTGCTTGTTTATCGTATTGGCAGATTTGTTATCGTTGACCGGTTCCCATTCTTTTAAAGGTAATCCTATTCTCACAGCATTTACAGGTAAAGATGCCAGCATCTCCGAAAGTGAATTTTTCAGTATTTCGGCTCCTCCGGTAGTATGGTAACCTTCCATGTTGATACCCATATATTCTATTGTTTGTTTCTTTTTCGTAAAATCAACCTTTACTTCCTGAGCCCATATATTCTGAATGTATCCGAAACATAACCCAATATAAAGGCAAACTCTCAGCTTATTCATAGCACAAAATTTGTAATCTTTTATTTATTTTTCATCTTTCCTGACATCAAAAGATATATTATTCAAAGTCCTTATATTTTGCCGGTTTTTGAGTTATAAAACGAATAAAATAGTCCTTTATCGTCTGGGCCTGTTCTTCGTTAACAGTCAAGTAAGAATGTTTGCCATTCGCATTAGGGGAAAATGTAGTTGCCCCCGTATCATCTATGCTTATGGTTCCCGGACCTGAATTTCCAAAAAAGTTTTTGTCATTTTCTACGACATAAAGGACTGATGTCATATCCCATGTTTGACGGTCATACGGCATTTCCATGTAATTTTCATATCCCACTACCAAGGGATTAGGAGTTTTCCATTTAAAATCGTTTTCGATGCATTTTGCCGGAAACAAAATGGCATCACCTACTTCATAAGGTGAAGCAACAATCGGTGTAGGCCATTCATTGACAAATTTCTGAGCTGAGGGGATATCACAATAGACATTGAATTCTTTGAATGCCGTATCCTGCATTTGTCCCATCATTGCAGAAACGTATTTTACTTTTTTCTTTACCAAGTCTTTTCCTGATAACGGAGAATATTCGTCGGCTTGAGAATCCAATAATTGAGCCAAATTTGTAGAAAATCCTACAGATACGATGACAACAGAGGAATCCGGTTGTCCTGAAAGCACTTTACGGTATAAAGACACCGATTTAAGGAAATCGGCATAATTCGTAACCGTCCTTTCAAAAGCTGGTTTGCCGTTGTCAGTCTTCAATTCACAAGCTGTTTGTATAAAATGTGAAGAATTATCTTTGTCCGTCCCGTTCTCTACTACTCCTATGGGAATGTTATGCCCATACCAAGTATTCATTATGTCTATATATCCCGGACAATATTCGCTTTTTTTTGTCGTGGGAATAGCCAGCAGATTGATGCGTCCTTCTTCCATATATTTGTACAACATATCCAGTGCTAGAGCATCATCTACGTCATTTCCCATATCGGTATCAAAAATAATAGATAAAGGGGTGTTTTCTTCTGTTGTTTTTGCAGCATCTTTCGAAGAACATCCGACAAAAGCCATTATCGAAATCAGCAATGCCCATAATTGTGTTGTTTTCATGTTTGTGTATTTTATATTAAAAAAGATTAAATTTATTCCACTCCAAATTTATATATACAGACACTATGATATTTTTCTCCAGGCCGCAATACTACCGTAGGCCATTCGGGATGATGTGGTGTGTCGGGATAATGTTGGGTTTCGAGGCATAAAGCGGAACTCCTGCCATATTTTATTCCTTTTTTTCCCGATATACTTCCATCCAAATGGCTACAAGAATAAAACTGTACTCCCGGTTCGTTAGTAAAGACTTCCATAGTACGTCCACTCTCCGGTTCTACTACCTTACAAGCTACAGTGTTTATATCTCCTTTCGTATTCAATATATAATTATGGTCATATCCGTGGGCATATATCAACTGTTCGTCCGGTTCATTTATTCGGGATCCGATTGCTTTGGGTGTTGTAAAATCGAATACTGTATTGTCTACAGAAGCTATCGTACCAAGTGGAATCAATGTACTGTCTACGGGAAGATAAGTATCGGCATTTATTTTCAGAATATGTCCTAATATGTCATACTCCGGATTGCCCGATAAATTGAAATAGCTATGATTGGTCAAGTTCACTACCGTAGGAGCATCGGTCACGGCATTATAAGTAATTTCCAATGCGTTGTCTGACCGAAGTGTATAACGGATTTCTACTGAAAGATTTCCCGGGAATCCTGCTTCTCCGTCCACTGAGATGTACTTTAGCAATAAGCTGCTGTCACAATCGGCTACTACTTCCCAGACTTTCCGATCGAATCCCTCGGGTCCTCCGTGCAAACAGTGTGTGCCATTATTTATCGGTAATAAATACTCTTTTCCGTCCAAAACGAAATTAGCATTTGCAATACGATTGCCATAACGACCAATAATTGCTCCAAAATTACCCTCTATGTTCAGATAATCTTGTATCGAGTCGTGTCCCAATACGATATCTGCGAATGTCCCGTTGCGGTCGGGGACCCATAAAGAGACTATTCTCCCTCCAAAATTGGTTATTGTCGCCTCCAAGTCGTTTTTATTTTTCAGGGTATACAACCTAACCGGTTTGCCTTCGACACTCGCACTAAACCTTTCGGGATTCATACCAGACAGTGTTGTTTCTTCTTGATTGCAACTGCTGCATAGTAATAAACCCATGAACATTACTATCAAACTGTATTTATACATACTCAATATTTATTTGGAGTTCGTTTAATCGGGAATAACTCGTTCAAGGGAATCAATTGTTCATATTCAAAATTGCCGTACCTTTTTCTTTCGGTTCCGGTTTCGGCCGGTACAATAACGTATATTCAGAATTGTATTCGGGGTTTTCGTCTACTTCCAATATCAATTTGAACTTGTCAACAGTCCATTTCGGCAGCTTGAACCGGGCTGTCGGTCCTGCTAAATTGGTATTTTTTTCGGTTGTCGGAGTATCCCATGTGAGTATTTCTATCGTTTCGTTACCGGCTTGTAGTTTTATTCTCAGTTTTCCCGGACAAATTTTTTCATATTTGTCGTTCAACAACCATATTTCTGCGAAAAATTCTTCTCCCTCGTTCCAGACAAACTTGCTCAAACGAGCACTTGTACAAAACGGTCGGCAAGAATTAGATACAGCATAAAACGCCGGTTTGGCAATAGCCGGATAGACTAATAACGAATTGTTCACAGCAGCCGGCCAGGGTTCATTATAACACCAGTTCAAAGCCATGGAACAGTATGGTTTTTGACGGCGGGCCTCCTCATAAATCGCTTTGTATCCTTCACTTTGCATCAGTTGACTTTGTGCAATGAGTTCTTCTAATGATGTTGCTTGTCCGAAATATTCATTCAGAATGTCAGGGCACAACCAAGTATCTCCAGCCCATGCACCGAAGGCATGATGTTCCTGCCATGCCGTATTCGGTTTCGGAGGGAACAATTGATTTTCAGGAATGATTTGTTTCAGTACTTCCATCGGAGAGATACCCGGCATACCAAATTCGGTATATGCTGTATTGTGTGCATTGTTCATTGCTTCAAAAACTTCCCGACCGTCAAAGTATTTGAAAATATAGCAACCATGGGCCATTCCATAAAGTGGAGAGGTAGGGTTGTAAGGAACCAGTGGGTCATATTCCAAGCAGATACTATTGAGTAAACGCAAAGGTAACGACTGATCGGTCATCAACGACCAGTTATTGAACAGTTCGTTACCTCCGCACCACATTGCCAAACACGGGTGTTTTCTTAACCGTTTCACTATCGACGTAGCTTCTTGTTTCAATATCGACAGGTAGTGCGGCTCGTCGGGATACAAATTGCATGACAACGGGAACTCCTCCCAAACCAAAATGCCTTTTTCGTCACATAATTCAAAAAAGGATTCTTTATTTACGATACCTCCACCCCAAATTCTGAACATATTGAAATTTGCTTCAACCGCCAAATCAATCAATTCATTGTAACGTTCCCGTGTAATGGTACCGGGGAAAATTTCGGGATTGACCCAATTGGTTCCTTTAGCGAAAATCTTACGACCATTCAGTTCCAATTGTGCCGGAGGTACACTTCTCCCTTTCGGAAAATCTTCAGGTTCGTCCCACGCTCCTTCATTCATTACCAGACGGACTCTTCTGAATCCAATTTTTTCCGTAATTTTTTGAATGGACTTTCCTTTCTTATCTTTCAACTCAAATACTGAAGTATAAAGGTATGGGGTTCCGTGATCATATGACCACCACAGTTCTGGATTTCTGAATTCTATCCCTTCCAGCAGTGAATGTTCAGATAATTTTCCTTGTCTGCGTAAAACATTTTTCCCTTCTTTATTCTTCAATGTCCAAGAAAAAGAACAGTCGTCCAAATTCCGACCTTCTATGGCTAGTTCTATATTTGCTTTATCAAATTTGTCGGATAATACGTATTTTACAAATACATCATCGATATGTGATACGTTTCTTTTTTCCAAATATGTATCATCCCATATACCCAATGGTACAAGGCGGGGATGCCAATCCCATCCGTAACTCACGGCAGGTTTTACCACATGTGCTGCCTGAGAACGATCGACCGGAGTTTTCTGTTTTTTTGGAACTGGATAAATCAATATCTGCAAGCTGTTATCGGGTTGCAGCTTGTCGGTCAGGTCGAGATTTACATATGTAAACATTCCTTCCTGATAAAATAACTTTTCTCCGTTCAAATATATTTCGAACTGGTAGTCGATACCTTTTGAAACAAAATAAAGACGTTCGGATGAAGATAAAACCGGTTTTTTAAACTGAGTCTTATAGGTGTAATACATATCTTCCATCCAACCATATTGCTTGTAATTGTCATTAAAAACATAGGGTGGATAATTCTCGGCCCGTGCAATATCCAATTGTACGGCTCCTGGTACGATTGCCGGAATTTCTTTTCCTTGTGATAATTGTTTATCGGCAGAATAACTGACCGACCATTTCAATTCCGGCATCCGTACTGCTGCAAATACATGGCAGGACAAAAATACGGATAATATAAAAACTATTCTCTTCATACTCGGCTCTTTAAAATATTTCAACTATGGACAAAACAATCTTCGGAAAGAGGTCTTATCATAACCTCTTTCCTTTTGTTTTGTAAAAAGATTCGGGATTAAAACATTATTGTTTTAAAACTTTATATGTATTGCTTTTTCCTGTTTCGGAATCAACGATTTGTAGAAAGTAAATGCCTGACGATAAATCTGAAAAATCGATATTTCCTTCTTGCTGTTTCACCGGGAATTGTTTCACCAACATTCCTGTTCCATTTATCAGGTTCATTTTTGCCGGTTGAAAATCAGGAGGTAGGTTATATATCAATTTATCTGTTACCACTGTCGGATATACAACAATATGGTCTATCCATGCTGCTTCTATATCTGTAGAGAGGCCACCAACTTCATAATAGTCAAAATTCGGACCGCTTTTCTTTACAGCTACGAATTTTATGGTATTGGATCCTTCCACCATCGGTACAGGAAATATTTTTTGTCCCCAAGATGTACCAGTCGACGGTAAATTTATTTCTGTTACTTTTTCGTCATTTACATATACCTCACATGTCCGGTCCGTAGAACAAGAATAACTTATTTTTACATCATATGTCCCTGCAGAAGTTTGCTCGTATGTAAAACCGGCCCAAGAATTTATGTTACCGAAATCGACATACCCCCAACCTGAATATCCGGCAACTCCCGTAGCAATAGCCGAACCGTCACCAAAAATTTCATCTTCAGCCTCAATGCGTCCTTCCGGAGCTTGTTCTCCTATACGCAATGTTGCAATTTCTGCCAAGTTAGTTCCTACCGAATAAAGCGAATACGGCTTCAAAGTTATTTTGAGTATACCATTCTCATATTTGGCCACTTTATCGTTTCTTACCCCATAATTATTGACATAGGACTCATATACCTGAAGTCCGTCAAGTTCCGGGAATCCATTTATTTCAATAGTCTTTGCCGTACCACTATTATTTTGCAGTATCATCACCCGGTCATCTTCTTTACATGCTCCTACAGCATATATGTTTCCGTCCGTACTACTTGTTTCCACTACCGTATATCCCGGCGGAATATGGGCAAAATAATGCAAATCGACATATCGATAAGTCGACTCTTCTTTCGGAGACCCTGGGAACCAAGGGTAAGAACCTGCACTATAAGAATACCGATAAATTTGATAATACATTTTTCCGGTAGGCATACCGTGAGAAATCCAGTCCCCCCCTTTATAGTCGCTTTTGTAGTTGTCCAACTCACCACAGAAAGTCGGAACATCACTGGTGGCAAAGAAATCACCCCATTGTTCTACTTGGTCTTGTCCACCATATTGCAATTCGTACGAATGGAAATCCACTCCATCGATATATTTTTTAGCTTCAGGGTCAGCCAATATTTCCTTTACTTGACGAAGTTCGGACGGGCGGAAACACAAGCTACCGATCATCCATTTCGTTCCCAATCCATGTTTTTCGAATAATTCACCGGCTTTTTTAAACAACCGGATATTTTCGTCGACCGACAACACGGTGTTATATCCTCCCCAGCCTCCGTCAGCCTTATCTTGTTGTAAAGATTCATTGAAAGATACCCATTTCACTTCCACGCCTGTCTGTTCTTTTATATAGATAAGTAAAGCACAAATGGATTCGGCAAACTCGTCAA
>UMEI01006810.1_pt1 | contig 22053 bp, 17 predicted proteins | sample 1964711 | NCBI WGS metagenome assembly UMEI01 (sample SAMEA4836016, study PRJEB28245) | human gut metagenome | biome: gut microbiome; material: fecal sample | place: Denmark | collected 2008 | reverse complement strand
GCTTAATTCGTTTTTTTGTCTAACTTTTGGGGTTCATATCACAGGCCGCCAGCGGGGATTTTTCATTCTCGTAATTACCACAGGGTCTCGTCGGTTTCGTCCGCACCGACGGTCGCAGCCGCCTTGGCACGGCGGAACATGCTCTCGACCACCGCGCAGTACTTATCGGCCAAGCAAACGATGATCGCCTCGCGGCAGGTGGGCACATGCCGGAAGGTCAGCGGCCACATGTGGCTCTGGATGATGTTCTGCTCCTTCTTGGTGATCTGGAAGTAGCGCTTCGCGTTCACACAAGCGGAACCGGGGTGGGAAAAGCCGTGCATCTCGAACAGGCGGCGCAGCCCGTGGAAGCTGCTGGTCTTGTGCCAATCATACAGATAGAAGTCATGCAGGAAGCCGCCCACCGCCAGCGCCGTCTCATCCGCGCCCAGATGAAAGCGGCGGTTGATCCAAAAGCTGACCAGCACCACATTCTTGCAGTGCTGATAGGTGGTCACATCGCCGTGCTGGATGAACTCCCGCATTTCCTGCACCTTGGGGTGTTGGTCGTATTTTTCGAGGATGGCGTAAAGCTGCTCCCGTTCGATCTGAGAAAGCTGCATCGCTTGGGTTCCCTTTCCTTATTCCAAAAATATCAAGAACGAAGCTGCACCGGGTTTGAGCTGCCAAAGTTTTCGGCCACGGTGGGGGTCGAGCGCTTCAGGCTCATATCCACGAGGTACTGCTTGCTGCCGTCGCCCATAGCATCCAGCTCTGCCAGCTTTGCGTTGGCGGACTCCACATCCGGATACCACTGAATCAGGAAGAAGTTCTCCTCTTCCACACCGTAATAGAGCCACTGACCGTCCGCGCGGAGCAGATCGTCCAGATGATCCACCTCTTCGCCGTCCGGCAAACCGAGACCCTCCTCGGCGTAGAGGTTTTCCGGCTCCACCTGAAGCACCTCGATCACCTGAATGGCGCTCTGAAGATATTCGTCCTGCGAGATGCTCTTGTCGGAGAGCTCCCAGCCGGTCAGAAAGGCCTGCATCAGCAGGTCCTTGACCGAAATTTCCGGCCGCATTGCCATATGTATTCCCTCTTCTCTTCCGGGGGTGTGCCCCGGCGTTCGTTTTCGCTGAACCAGTATACGCTAATTTTTGTTGCAGGTCAACTATTTTTTCATGAAATTTTTGTAGACACGCACAAAACCATTTTATGCCAGATGAAAATCGAAGGTGTCGTTCAGCCACTCCACAGCCAGCTGCACCCAGTGGGCGCGGTGGGCGCTGGCGGCATCGACCTCGGCGGTGGAGATGCTGGTGCCGTGGACGCCCTTTTCGAACAGATGGACTTCGCAGGGGACCCGGTTCTTCCGCAGCGCTGCGAGCAGCAGCAGAGTGTTCTCCACGGGAACGGTGGCGTCCTCCATCGTATGCCAGACAAAGACGGGCGGGGTGTCCGGCGTGATCTTATCTTCCAGCGTGAATTTCTGGTGGTCCGCCGGGTCCTCGCTGCCGGACAGCCGGACAAAGCTGCCCCGGTGGGCATGCTCTCCCGCCGTGACCACCGGGTAAGCCAGCAGCACCGCATTGGGCCGCTGCTGGGCCGCCGCCTCACCGCCGGGCAGGTCCAGCACAGCCCCGGACAGGGCCAGATGCCCGCCCGCCGAAAAGCCGCAGACCGCAATCTGTTCCGGCAGGACGCCCCACGCCTCCGCATGTTCCCGCAGCAGCGCAAGCGCCGCGCTGAGCTGGCGCAGCGGCTGGTAATTCCGTGCGCCCTCGCCGACGCTGTAGGTCAGCACGGCGGTGTGGTACCCCGCTGCCGCAAACTGCAAAGCCACCGGGTCCGCCTCACGGGCGCTGACATGCTCGTACCCGCCGCCCGGCACCACCAGCACCAGCGGCCGCCGCAGCGCGTTCGGCATCGCCGGGGCCGGGGTGCGCAGATATACGTCCAGCCCTCCCCCGCCGGGGAGAGGGTAAGTCTTAAACTGCATTTGGGTCATCCTTTCCGGTTTGGTTTCCGAATCATTATAATAAGTTTGCGGGAAAATGTAAAGGCAGCAGTTGACAAACCACGCTGCGTCGCATATAATAGAGATGGACAAAGTTTACCGCTGACCAATATGCGGTATAAAAATGGTTGGGTTGTAAGTTTTACCGCTGACCGGTATGCGGTATAAAAATAGTCGGGTCGTAAATTGATACCCCTGCCAGTTCGGTGGGGGTATTCTTGTATCTGCTGTAAATGAGGATCACGATGAAAAAAACCGGATTCTATATCATCAAAGATGATTTTTTCGCTGAGGTGAACGATCCCTATCTGAAGGGAAACAAAGAACAAAATCGCCCCCATTACTATTGCTTTGAGGATTCTGAAAACGGGATTTATTGAATGATCCCGCTTTCCAGCCGGATCGATAAATATCAGCGCATCATCGATAAGCGATTGGCGGCCGGAAAGCCTTGTGATACGCTCTATATCGTGGAATTGGACAACAACCGCAAAAATGTTTTCCTGATTCAAGATATTTTTCCGATCACCGCAGATTACATTGAGCGCGAATACACGATTGCCGGAAACCCCATGATGCTGACCAGCGAGCATGTTGCACGGGAAATCGAAAAGCGTGCCCGGCGCGTTGTCGGTTTGCTCAAATGCGGCATCAAGTTCACGCCAACGCAGCCTGATATTGCTGCGATCTTAGCATTTTTGAAGGCACGGCAGGATTCCTGACTTCCAACTCCGTGCTGTTTCACCGAACGCGCACAGCGTCCGGTGATTTTTGTTTTCGAAACATTTCTGAACTTTTTATGAAACCCCTTGATTTTTGGTGTGAAGCGGTGTATATTAGCACTCGAAAGTTATGAGTGCTAAGCAGTCATTCCGAAACTCCGGCTCCTTGGCGCCAAATCTGAACAAAAGAGGTTTTGCATTATGGCGAAAAAAGAATTTCAGGCGGAAAGCAAAAAGCTGATGGATATGATGATCAACTCCATCTATACCAATAAGGAAATTTTCCTGCGGGAGCTGATCTCCAACGCTTCGGACGCCATCGACAAGCTGTACTATAAGAGCCTGACCGACACTTCCGTCGGCATGAACAAAGGCGATTTCCGCATCCTGCTCACCCGTGATAAGGACAACCGCACCCTGACCATCTCCGATAACGGCATCGGCATGACCAAGGAGGAGCTGGAATCCAACCTCGGCACCATCGCCCACTCCGGTTCTCTGGACTTCAAGAAGGAGAACAAGGACGAGAACATCGACATCATCGGCCAGTTCGGCGTCGGCTTCTACTCCGCTTTCATGGTGGCCGACAAGGTCACCGTCATCTCCAAAGCCTATGGCTCCGACGAGGCTTGGCAGTGGGAGTCCAGCGGTGCTGACGGCTACGAGCTGAACCCCACCGAGAAGGACACCGCGGGCACCGAGATCATCCTGCACATCAAGCCCAGCACCGACACCGACAACTACGAGAACTTCCTCGACGAATATGGTATCGTGGCCATCGTCAAGAAGTACAGCGACTATGTGCGTTATCCCATCCAGATGGAGCGCGAGAAGAGCCGCCAGAAGCCCGAACCGGATCCCAAGCCCGACGATTACAAGCCGGAGTGGGAGACCTACACCGAGCTGGAGACCCTGAACAGCATGGTGCCCATCTGGAAGAAGCAGAAGAGCGAAGTCACCGACGAGGAGTACGCCAACTTCTATAAGGACAAGTTCAACGATTACTCCGACCCCGCCCGCGTCATCGTCAGCCGCACCGAGGGCACCGCGAACTACAACGCCCTGCTCTTCGTGCCCAGCCACCGTCCCTACGACTTCTATACTAAGGATTACGAAAAGGGTCTGGCCCTGTATGCCTCCGGCGTGCTCATCATGGAAAAGTGCGGCGATCTGCTGCCCGATTACTTCAGCTTCGTCAAGGGCGTCGTGGACAGTCAGGACCTGAGCCTGAACATCAGCCGTGAGATGCTCCAGAAGGACAACCAACTCAAGCTGATCCACAACGCACTGGAAAAGAAGATCAAGAACGAACTCCACGCCATGCTGGCCAATGACCGTGAGAAGTACGAGGCCTTCTGGAAGGAGTTCGGCCGCCAGATCAAGTTCGGCGCTTACTCCGATTACGGGATGCACGCCGAGCTGCTGCGCGACCTGCTGCTGTTCTGGTCCGCCAAGGAGCAGAAGATGGTCACCCTGCAGGAGTACGTGGACAAGATGCCCGCTGAGCAGAAGTACATCTACTTTGCCGCCGGCGACTCCACCGACCGTCTGGCAAAGCTGCCCGCCGCCGAGCTGGTCATGGACAAGGGCTACGATGTCCTGCTGCTGACCGAAGATGTGGACGAGTTCTGCCTCCAGATCATGCGCACCTATCCCCGCAAGGATGCCGAGGGCAAGGACGGCACCGTGGAGTTCAAGAACGTCAACAGCGGCGATCTTGGCCTTGAGACCGAGGACGAGAAGAAGGCCGCCGAGGATGCCACCGCCGAGAACAAGCCCCTGTTCGACGCCATGAAGGATGCACTGGACGGCAAGGTCAAGGAGGTCAAGGTCTCCACCCGCCTGAAGGAGCACCCGGTCTGCCTGTCTTCCGACGGCCCCCTCTCCATCGAGATGGAGAAGGTCCTCTCCAAGCAGCCCGGCAGCGAGGGCGTCAAGAGCGACAAGGTGCTGGAACTGAACATCAACCACCCCGTCTTCGCGGTGCTGAAAGCCGCGCAGGAAGCGGGCGACACCGACAAGGTGAAAAAGTACAGCGCCCTGCTCTACGCACAGGCTCAGCTCATTGAGGGTCTGCCCGTGGATGATCCCGCTGCCTATGCTGAAGCTGTTTGCAGCCTGATGAAATAAGGCTTTTACTCCCCTATTTACTCCCAAAGAAAATATCTCTTAACAAAAGAGCCGCGTTCCGCTATAATAAAGTGGAACACGGTTCTTTTTATTTAGGAGGATTTTGCCCCATGGAGCCAAGACGCAGCAAACATTATCTCGCCCGCATCCCCACCATCGCCCTTCTGGTGCTTTTCGCCCTGTCGCCGGAACTGAGCATCCTGTTCTTCATCCTGCGGGCCATCGATCGGGACGCGCTGAAAAAAGAGCAGGAAAACGCCGACTACGCCAGCGATTTCCGGGCCGAGGACACCCGCGCGGACCAGAGCGCCCGCCCCGTCGGCTGCGACGACGAGACCGTTTGCGGCCACGACATCCCCACTGCCGAGCAGAAGAACGCGAAAAAGTGGCACAAGAACCTGACCACCCTCTGCACGGTGTTCGGCGCCATCTTCCTTGTGGCAGGTCTTGCCGGGCTGGGGGACATCATCGACTTGTGGGGCTACTGGTTCGACTGGGGCGAGTTCATCACGGCGCTGACCCAGATCCTCGGCGGCGGCGCGGCGCTGGGCATGGGGCTGCGGATGCGCAAAGCCCGCAAGCTGGAATGCAAACTGGATAAGATCGTCGGTGACCGGAGCAACATCCCGCTGGACGAGCTCTTTGCCGCAGCGGGCATCGACTCCGCCAAGGGCATCTCGGTGGTGGAGCGGGCCATCGACCACGGCTATTTCGGAGCCGATGCCTACATCGACCACCGCACCGGCACCCTCATCGTGCGGGGCGCAGCACCACAGCCGCCCCAGACAGAGGAAGAACCCAAGGCGGAGCCCGCCCCGGAGGACCTCTATGCTTCCCTGCAAGCCCAGCTCCGGAAGGCCAACGAGGCCATCCCCGATCCGGTGATGACGGCTAAGATCTCCCGCTTGGAGGAGGTCAGCGCCCGCATCTTTGCGCTGGCGAAGAAGGACCCCGGCAAAAAGGCCCAGCTGCAAAAGTTCATGGACTACTATCTGCCCACGGCCCTCAAGCTGCTGAACACCTACGCCCAGCTCTCGGCGCAGGATGTGCAGGGCGAGAACATCTCCGAGGCCAAGCAGAGCATCGAGCGCTCCATGGACCTGCTGATCACGGCTTTCGAAAACCAGTTGGACAAGCTGTTCCAGTCCGACGCACTGGACGTCTCCGCCGATGTGGCCGCGCTGGAGGGGATGCTCAACCTCGACGGGCTGGCCGCCAGCGATTTCAAGCCCGGAAACGCAAGTTAAGGCTTCATCGAGAGGCAACAATAATACATGGTCTTTTCCGCAGAGATTCTTTATTATTAGGGTAAGAGAAACCGGAGCAGCGCTTGCCCCGGTTTGGGAATATTGATCGCTCAGAGGAGGAACTTCACCATGATGAGATCCGTTTCTGTCTGGAAGCAGGAGCTGGCCGACGGCACCCACACCAGCCGTCTGGCTGCGCTGTACTGCTGCGCCCCCGAACAAACGCCCACACAGGCTGCCCGCTATGCCGCCGTGCTGGACGGGCTGGAAACCACCTTTGGCTCCCACACCGAGGCCGGGCTGTACAGTGCCCCCGGCCGCACCGAGATCGGCGGCAACCACACCGACCACCAGCACGGCCGGGTGCTGGCGGGCAGCGTCAACATTGATATGATTGCTGCTGCCGCCCCCAACAGCCTGAACCAGCTCCGCGTCCAGAGCGAGGGGTACGACCTGTGCGTCATTGATCTTTCGAACCTTGCCGTCCGCAAGGAGGAAGAGAACACCACCATGGCCCTGCTGCGCGGCGAGTGCGAAGCGTTCCGCCAGCGGGGAGCCAAGCTCTCCGGCCTTGACGTGTACATCTCCTCCAACGTGCCCAAGGGCAGCGGCGTCTCGTCCTCGGCGGCGTTCGAGGTGCTGATCGGCGTCATCCTTAACGACTGCTTCATGGCCGAAAAGGTCTCCCCCATCGCTATCGCGCAGATCGGCCAGTGGGCAGAGAATGTTTACTTCGGCAAACCCTGCGGCCTGATGGACCAGATGGCCTCCAGCGTCGGCAACATTATCACCATTGACTTTGCGGACCCTGCCCACCCCGCCGTCGAGCCGGTGCAGGTCGATTTCTCCAAGGCGGGCCTCGCGCTCTGCATTCTGGATTCCGGTGCCGACCACGCCGACCTGACCGACGAGTATGCCGCCATCCCCAGCGAGTGCCGCGCCGTGGCCGCTGTCTGCGGCGGCGAGGTGCTGCGGGATGTTCCCTTTGAGACCTTCCTCGCAAAGCTCCCGGAGTGCCGCAAGCAGTGCGGCGACCGCGCCGTGCTCCGCGCCTTCCACATCTACGCCGACAACGAGCGGGTGGCAAAACAGGTGGCCGCCCTCCGCGCGGACGATTTCGACACCTTCCTGCAGCTGGTCACCGAGTCCGGCCTGAGCAGCTGGGAGTACCTGCAGAACGTCATCCCCGCCGGGTACAAGGAGCATCAGGAGGTGGCCGTGACCATCGCCGCCGCCAAGCACTTCCTGCGCGGCAAGGGTGCCGTCCGCGTCCACGGCGGCGGTTTTGCGGGCACCGTACAGGCCTTTGTGCCGGTGGAAGAGCTGGCCCAGTTCAAGGAGCAGATGGAAGCCATCCTCGGCGCAGACCGCTGCCATGTCCTCTCCATCCGCCCGGAAGGAGGTGCTGTCCTGTGATCTCCACTGCCATCCAACAGCTCGTCAATTACGGTCTGGACACCGGCCTCATCCTGCCGGACGATGAGATCTACATCCGCAACCAGCTGCTCATGACCATGCAGCTGGACAGCTTCACCGAGCCGGAGGGCGAGGTCTGCTACACCGACCTCGAAGCCATCCTGAAAACGCTGGTGGACGATGCGGTGGCCCGCGGCGTGTGCGAGGACAACTCCACCGCCCGCGACCTCTTCGACACCAAGCTCATGGGCGTGCTGACCCCGCGCCCCTCCATCGTCCGCGCCAACTTTGAGGAGCGGTACGAGACCGAAGGTCCCGAAGCGGCGACCAACTGGTTCTACAAGTTCAGTCAGGACACCGATTACATCCGCCGCTACCGCATCAAGCGGGATCTGAAGTGGGTCACCAAGACCCCCTACGGCGATCTGGATATCACCATCAACCTTTCCAAGCCGGAGAAAGACCCCAAGGCCATTGCCGCCGCTAAGCTGGCCCCCCAGAGCGCCTACCCCAAGTGCCAGCTCTGCGTGGAGAACGAGGGCTATGCGGGCCGGATGAACCACCCCGCCCGTGAGAACCACCGCATCATCCCGCTGACCATCAACGACAGCGCGTGGAATCTGCAGTACAGCCCCTATGTCTACTACAACGAGCACTGCATCGTCTTCAACAACCAGCACACCCCCATGAAGATCGAGCGGGCCACTTTCCGCAAGCTGCTGGACTTCGTGGCCCTCTTCCCCCACTATTTCGTGGGCAGCAACGCGGACCTGCCCATCGTGGGCGGCTCCATCCTGAGCCACGACCACTTCCAAGGCGGCCACTACGAGTTCGCCATGGCGAAGGCCCCCATCGAAAAGGCATGGGTCTTCCCCGGCTATGAGGATGTGGAAGCAGGCATCGTCCACTGGCCCATGAGCTGCATCCGCCTGACCTGTGCGGACGACAAGCGCCTTGTGGACTTGGCGGACAAGATCCTGACCGCATGGCGCGGCTACACCGACGAGAGCTGCTTTCTCTTCGCCGAGACCGACGGTGAGCCCCACAACACCATCACCCCCATCGCCCGGATGCGGGATGGCAGGTTCCAGCTCGACCTCGTGCTCCGCAACAACATCACCACCCCGGAGCACCCGCTGGGCGTCTACCACCCCCACGCCAAGCTCCACCACATCAAGAAAGAGAACATCGGCCTCATCGAGGTCATGGGTCTGGCCGTTCTGCCCAGCCGCCTGAAGCAGGAGCTGTTTGATCTGGCCGACGCACTGGTGGCCCGCGTACCCACCGCCGAGTATCCCGAAGCGTTGCAGAAGCACGCTGCATGGGCCGAGGAGATCCTTGCCAAGCACCCCGACCTGAACGGTGACAACGTCCACCTCATCCTGCAGGACGAGGTCGGCCATGTCTTCGCCGAGGTTCTGGCAGATGCCGGTGTCTATAAACTGGACGAAGCCGGACGCGCTGGCTTTGTGCGGTTCCTCGCTTCCGTAAACTAAGCTTTTTCGCAATGCAAAACCCGTCAGCAGTTCCTGTTGGCGGGTTTTGTTGAACCAATCGCAGGGCAGTGGGTATTCTCCCTCGCAAGTGAGACGGGGATTCCATACCCCGCCCTATTGCCTACGGCAACAGGGTCCCACCCGTCGGACACTTGCTTGGGAAAACACCCACCGTCCTGCTGACGAACGTGCATCTTGAAACGATTGGAGAACGCTATGTCGTATACCCTCGAAGTTTGTGTTGACAGCACCGCCAGCGCCCTTGCGGCGAAGGAGGGCGGGGCCGACCGGCTGGAACTCTGCGCCGACCTCATCGTAGGCGGCACGACCCCCAGCCTTGCGCTGGTGCGGCAGGTAAAGGAGACCACCGGCCTCCCGGTCCGCGCCCTGCTCCGCCCCCGCTTCGGCGATTTCTGCTACGACCGCTGGGAGCTGGCGCAGATGGCTGCTTCCGCCGCGGAGCTGGTGGCTGCCGGGGCCGACGGCATCGTGACCGGCGTGCTGACCCCGGACGGCGCACTGGATGTGGAAGCTCTGGGCCCCATCTACGACGCCGCCCACGAAGCCGCAGCCAAGGCGAACCGCCCCGTCGCCCTCACCCTCCACCGCGCCTTCGATGTCTGCCGTGACCCCTTCGCCGCGCTGGAAGCGGCCTGTGGGCTGGGCCTTTCCACCATCCTCACCAGCGGCCAAGCCGCCAGTGCCCCGCAGGGCGCTCCCCTGCTCCGGCAGCTCGTGGAGCGGGCGGCGGGCCGCATCGAGATTCTGGTGGGTGCGGGGGTCTCCCCGGCCAACCTCCCCGCCCTCACAAGGGAGACGGGTGCTTCCGCCTTCCACCTCTCCGGCAAGCAGGTGCTGGACAGCCGGATGACCTTCCGCCGGGAGGGCGTCCCCATGGGGCTGCCCGGTTTCTCGGAGTTCGAGCTCTGGCAGACCAGCGAGGACACCATCCGAAACGCCCGCACCGTTCTGGATACGCTGTAACGAAACGATCCCGCCACATTCCATGGCGGGATCGTTTCGTTTATTTGTCCTGTTTTAAAGCTTCCTTGACCTCGACGTAGTACAGCCCCCCGCGGCTCTTTTGCAGCTCCTGCTCAAATTCCACTTCGGTGTGGGTCTTCCGGTATTCTTTCAGCCGGTCGATCTCCGTCTGATGGATGTACTCGCTTCGCCACTCGCCAAATTCGACGCCCGGCTCCCGCCGAGGCATCGGAATCGGGCTGGAAAGAAGTTCCCGGTTCTTTTCCACGAACCGGATCAGAGTGTCGAGTTCTTCCTGCAAAAACGGAACAGTCTGCGTTGCCCGCTCTTCTTCCAGCTGCTGCTTCAGATATTTAAGCTGTTCTATTTCATGTTCGGCAAAACCGTCTTTGTCCGACCACTCGAACATGAAGCTTCCCATCCGTTCGCAATAGCGGTTCAGCACGATCGCATTCATGGTGTTTTGAAAAAAGGTTCGGTAAAATGGGAGATGTTCCGGGTTTTTCCCGCCGTTCAGGGTGGCGAAGAAGTCCGCCATCAAGATCAGGTCCTGCCCGTTGAACCAATCGCAGTAGGAAAGGCATTCCAGCAGCACATCCGACACCGCCGGGGCCTCCTTTGCCCGATCCAGCTCGATCAGCAGTTCCAGCAGCTGCGTCTGCACCTTGGCGTATTTCCTTGCACGGGCCATGGCGCGGAAGGAGCACGCCAGCGCATTGTCTCCCCCCATCATCACGGTCTTGTTGTCCTTCGGGAAACGGCCATTGGTGCGGTCCAGTTGATACGCTTCCCAGCGGGCGAGCCACTCCTCTTTTTTCGCGTCATAGAAGACCTTGTGCAGCAGCTCCTCCACCTCGTTCTCCTCGTCGGTCAGCTCCGAAACGCCGTTGGCCATCACGTTCCAGACCAGATGGTCGATCTTTGCGTTGTGCATCTCGGTCTGCACTTTCTGCTTCCGGTTCCGCTCTTCATCCCCTCCCTGAAAGGGGATCTGATACCCCAGAAGCATCAGCAGCCAGAGGTGCTCGGAGTTTTCGCCCCGCTGCAGCACTTCTTCCAGCGCCGCGCAGCGCTGTTCCCGCGCTTCCGGCTCCTCTCGCTGCGGTTTGCGGTATCGGTCGGCCAGTTCCAGAAGGGTGAGCGGCCCCTCCTCGGTCTTAAACAGAAATATTTTCAGCGGACTGGTCTTGGTTTGCAGGGCCGCGTACTCATTCCAGAAAAAGTGCTTGACCAGCAGCACCATCGCCACGGTCTCCGCATTTGTCTGCCGGGCGAACTCCTCGTTGGAGGTCAGCAGACTCTTGACCTCTTCCAGATAGAACTGCACCTTCCGGATCGAGACCATGGACGTAAGGTCAAAGGATGCCTCCGCATCCAGCCCCACCGCAGAGTTCAGCGTTTCGTAAGACGGGCGGGTCACGCCGATGAGGCTCAGCGCGTCTTTTTTCAGCGGCAGGTTATCCATCTCGAACCGATCCCAGAAATACTCCACCAGTGAGGCAAAGGAGATCGGCGTCAGGCCCACATTGAAGGGCACATACTTTTCCAGATACTCCTTGTCCTGCAAGCGGCCCGGCAGGGCCTCCTTGTTGTACTGGAAGACCACATGCACCCGGTCCGAGGCCAGCTTCTCCGAGATGGCAAAGATCTTCCGGATGACTTCCTCGCTGCGGATGCGGTCGATGTCCTCAAAGTTCAGCAAAACCTTCTTGGGCAGCCGTTCCAGCTCCTGCTGCAGCGAGTCGAAGGTATCCGAAAAGCCGCTTTCCCCCGCGATGCCCCCCAGCTTTTCCAGCGCGCTGTTCTTGCCCAGCTGTGCCTTGAGGTAGTGGGCGTTTTCCGGGTAGATCTGGCCGCGCTCCAACACCTTTTCCAGCTCCCGGATGAGGAAGGCTTCGATCTGGTCCAGATCACAGGCCAGCAGGTCGATCTGAACGATCTCGAACTGCGCCTGAAGGTCGGACCGGAGATTTTCCCACAGAAAGCTTTTTCCGTTGCCCCATTTTGCGTGGATGCCCACGATCGGCAGATCCTGTATGTATTGGATGAGCCGCGCTTTATCCGGCACTTGTTCCTTGAACAGCGGCGGCTTCTCCCGTTTCGGGGCCGTATCCGCCCGGCAGCTCCACAGCAGCAAGCCCGCCCAGAGCAAAAAGTCCAGAAAGAGCAGAGCGTATTCCGACGCGGAGACCATCCGCAGCGGCCGATTTTGCAGCATAGTCCGCGCCAGCACAAAGCCGCCAAGGCAGCCGATGCCGCCCGCCATCACCCGGCCAAAGAACCGGGACGAAGCGTTCCAGTACAGCAGCCCCAGCGCACAGAGCCCTGCCGCCAGCAGCCCCAGCAGATGCACCAGCCGGAGGCCGGGCACCGCCGCGAAAACGACCAGAAAGGCCAGCACCGCCAGCACAAGCCGTTTTCCCTCCGCCAAAAGATAGCCTTTCATCCCGCATTCCTCCCACTGAGATGAGAAATGTCCCGCCGTTTGGGCGGGACAGGTCGTGTAGAGATCGTCGATTTAGAGGATCGGGCTTTCCAGATTGCCGTTCTCCTGAATGTGGTGCTTTTCCACATAGCCGGTCAGCATCAAGGTCAGCGCGCCGTCGCCGGTGATGTTGCAGGCGGTGCCGAAGCTGTCCTGCAATGCAAAGATCGCCAGCATCAGAGCCGTGCCCGCATCGTCGAACATCAGCACGCCGGTAATCAGGCCCAGCGACGCCATGACCGTGCCGCCGGGGACGCCGGGAGCACCGATGGCGAAGATGCCCAGCAGCACGCAGAACAGGATCATCGTGCCGACACTGGGCAGCTCACCATAGAGGATCTTCGAGATGGTCATGCAGAAGAACACCTCGGTCAGCACCGAGCCGCAGAGGTGGATGTTTGCGAACAGCGGGATGCCGAAGCTGACCATATCCTTGCGCAGCACCTTGCTCTTGCGGGCGCAGTCCAGCGCAACGGCCAGCGTCGCGGCGCTGGACATGGTGCCGACGGCGGTGAGGTAGGCCGGGCCGTAATGGCGGAGGACCTCCCACGGGTTCTTGCCGGAGTAGGCCCCGGCCAGCAGGTAGAGCACCGCCAGCCAGATATAGTGGCCCGCCATGACGATGAGGATGATCTGAATAAAGGCGGGGAGCTGGTGGGTGATCATCCCCTCATAGCTCAGGTTGCAGAAGGTGGCCGCAATGTAGAACGGCAGGATGGGGATGATGATCTTGCTAACGACGGACAGAACGATGTTCTGGAACTCGCCGAGGAGATCACAGGTCAGCTTGCTGTTGGTCCACGTTGCTGCCAGACCCACGAGGACGCTGAGAACCAGTGCGCTCATAACGCTCATGATCTGGGGGATGTTCAGCTCAAACACCACCTCCGGCAGCTCACGCAGACCGGCCACCTCGGTATCGATGGACAGATGCGGGATGAGCGCATAGCCCGCGCCGGTGCTCATGAAGGCCGCGCAGACCGACGAGGTGTAGGCGATGACGATGGCAACGCCCAGCAGCCGGGAGGCATTTTTGCCCAGCCGGGTGATGGACGGCGCGATGAAGCCGATGACGATCAGCGGCACACAGAACGTGATCAGCTGGCCCATGATGTATTGCAGCGTTACCACAACTTTCATGGCTCCCAGCGGGAAGACCTGCCCCAGCAGCACGCCGACAACAATGCCCAGCAACAGCCGGAACGGAAGACTGTTCAGTAGCTTTTTCATCTGGTTCCTCTCCTTATCCTATCCTGAAAACCCTGCTCAGACCTTGCGCCGCAGCAAGCTCATGGGGGGCAGCTCCGGGGTGGGGATGGTGTATTTTTCCATGGCGTGCGGGGTGGAGTCCACGCTCTCCCCTGCCTCGTTCTTGATCCACTCCGGGTGCAGCGGGATGCTGCGGCCGTCCGGGCAGAGAGCCTCCAAGGTATCGCCAAGGGTCCACTTGCCCCGCTGCTGGCAGCTGGCAATGCCATTTTCCCAGCCGTCCACGGTGCCCACGAACTCCCACTCGCGGATGTAGGTGGCGCTGTCGGTGGCCTGTCTGGCCTGTTCGCGGCCGAAGTAGAAGCCCGGCGAATAGTGGCGGTGGCTGGTGCGGGTCAGCTCGGCCAGCACCTCGTCCGGCAGCTCGAAGTTATCGTTGAGGGGGTCGGCAAGGTACTGATCCAGCGCCTTGCGGTAGGCTGCCGTGACGCTGGCCACATAGTAGAAGGTCTTGGCGCGGCCCTCGATCTTCAGGCTGTCCACGCCCGCCTTGCAGATGAGGTCGAGGAAGGGCGCGGTGCACAGATCGTTTGCGTTGAGGATGTAGCTGCCGTTCTCGTTCTCGCCGATCTCATAGAGCTGGCCGGGGCGGGTCTCCTCGCTCAGGTAGTATTTCCAGCGGCAAGGCTGGGCGCACTGGCCCCGGTTGGAGTCGCGGCCCGTCATGTAATTAGAGAGCAGACACCGGCCCGACACGCTCATGCACATGGCACCGTGGACAAAGGCTTCGATCTCCAGTTCCGGCGGGGTCTTGTCGCGGATGGTGGCGATATCCTGCAGCGTCAGCTCACGGGCCAGCACCACACGCTTGGCGCCCATGTTGTAGGCAGCACGGGCTGCGGCCCAGTTGGTGATGCCGGTCTGGGTGGACATGTGGATCTCGATGTCCGGGGCGAACTGCTTGCACGCTTCCATCACGCCGAGGTCCGCCACGATGAAGGCATCCACGCCCGCAGCGGCGGCATTTTTGATGGCCTCCGGCAAACGGTCTGCCTCCTCGTTGGTGGGCAGGGTGTTCATGGTCAGGTAGACCTTGCGGCCGCGGGCATGGGCATAGATGACGCCCTCGGTGAGCTGCTCCGGCGTGAAGTTGGCCGGGGCAGAGCGCATCCCGAATTCGGGCAAGCTGCAATACACGGCATCCGCGCCGTAGTTGATGGCGTAGCGAAGGCGTTCCAGATCGCCCGCCGGGGAAAGAAGTTCCGGGATTTGTAGCATAATGATCCTCTTACTTATAATTTTTATTCACCTGCGCTGCTTTTTCGCAGTTGGCTTGGTGCTCCGCATAGGTGCGGGCGTAGTAGTAATGGCCGGAAAGGTCGGTCACGAAGAAATAGCAGCCCTTGACGTCCTCGTCGGGCTGGGGGGCCAGCGCGGCTTGGATGGCCGCCAGACCGGGGTTCGAGATAGGCCCGGCGGGCAGCCCGATACAGCTGTAGGTGTCGTAGGCGTTCAAAATATTTTCCGGGATCTTGTCCCAGCCGCCGTACCACGGGGCCACCCAGTTCCACAGGTAGTTGTTGTCCTCATCGCTCTGGACATAGCTCGAAGTGTTGCTCTGGAGCTTGGGGTAGGGCGAGCCCTCCGCCAGCCGGTTGCGGAACACCTGCGCCACATTGGAGTCCTGCTCGTTGCCGGCCTCCTCCTGCACGAAGGACGCCAGCGTGATGACCTCCGAAAGGCTCAGCTCCTGCTTGTCCAGTTCTTTGTACATTTCGTCGGTGAACTGCCGATCAAAATGAGAATAAAACGTTGCCACGTAGTTGTGTACGGTATCTTCCGTCAAGAATTCGTAGGTATCCGGGAAGAGATAGCCCTCGCACTTCATAAAACGGTCGGGGGCTTCCTTGTTGTTCGGGACATACTGCCAGAATTTGTACGCGCTGAAATCGCCGGTATTGGCTTCTTCCAGAAACTCCTTGGCGGTGCACAGGCCAGCCGCTTCCATCCTCTGTGCGATGTCGATGGCGGTGATTCCCTCCGGGAAGGTCAGGCGGACGCTCTCGGCCTTGGCGTATTCGGAAAGGGCTGCGATGATCTCATCGTAGGAACTGCCGGGCTCCAGCGAAAATTCGCCGTACTGGAGCTTTGCCGCCGCGCCCTCGCGGCCCACGTACCAGCGGAAGAGCTGCGGGAAGCGGATGACCCCCGCCTCCTGCAATTTCTTGGCAATGGTGCTCACGCCGCTGCCCTGCGCGATCTCGACCGTTACGGCCTCTTCCTTCTCCCCGCTGCCGTCGATCTCCCGCTTTGCCAGCAGGAGGGCGGCGCCCGCCGCCAGCACCAGCAGCACCAGAATGACCAGCAGGATCTTCAGCGCACCGCCCTTTTTGCGGGGCTTCGTATGATTGCTTTTCGCCATCCGTCCATTCCTTTCAGTCCAGCATCAGCCGCATGTAGCTCTCGCTCACGTCAAAGGTCTCGCCCTCAAAGCGGATCATGCCGTAATCCTGCCGGGTGCCCTCGCCGAGGAAGAGGTTCTGCGCGGCCCCCACGGTGATGACGGCCTTTTCCACGATGACTTCCTTCTCGCGGGCCGCTTCCATCAAAATTTCGGCAGCGCGGTCGTTCTCGGCCATCAGCTCCACAAAATAGAGGGTATCCTCTTTCCGGAAATAGATGCCGTAGCCGTCGTTGTTGGAAACAATGGTGGCCCCGCGGGAGTACAGATCCCCCAGCACCACAGTCATCTGCTCCGGCGGGAGCTGGACGGTATCGGGCCAGAACCTTGCCCGCAGCTCGCCCAGCTTCCGGGCCGTCACGGAGTCGAACTCCGCTTGGCTCCACAGATTCCGCTCCACTTCCCGCGGGAGGCACCGCAGCGGGAACGCCCACTGGAAGCCCTTGTCCTGCAAAAGAGCGGCCTGTTCGGCCCCGGCGGGCACCACGACCACGAAGCCGACGCCCCGCAGCTTCTGCTGCGCGCACAGGTGATCCACAAGGCCCGCCAAGATCAGGCTTCCCTGCCCGGTCAGCCCGTACAGGCAGCAGCCGGGCCGCCCCTGCAGCGTGACCGGCACAGCCATTGCCACAGCTTCGATGTGGTCATTTTCCTCGGCCACATAGACATTTTCCACTCCGGCAAAGCGCTCGATGGCGTTGGTGACGAAGGTTTCCCCGTCGCCCCGCTCGCGCTGCCACAGCGCCAGAATTTCCGCCCGGTCGGACGGCTGCATCAAACGGTACATGAAATAGGATTCCTCCTTACGCATTCGTTATTCAAGGGCAGAAAGGGCAAGCTGCCGAACTTCCTCCCCAATTTCCTCGATGCTGCGCATCTGCCCGCCCGCATCGCAGCGGACGGAGCACCAGCCGAGATGGGCGGCGCAGAACTCCGCAGCTTTGCGGCTGCGGTTCAGGTACTCGACGTCCTTTTCGTGGACGTCCTTCTTGGTCTCGTCGCCGTGGTAGCGCTGGGTCATCAGCTTCTGGCTCACGGCGGGGTCCACTTGGAGGTAGATCACCCGGTCCGGCGCGGGCAGACCCAGCAGCCGGAACTCGTAATCAAAGAGCCAGTGGAGGAACTCCTCCCACTGCTCCGGCGGCAGCTTGGAGCACTGGTGCACCGCGTTGGAGGTGGTGTACCGGTCCGCAATGAGGATGCCGCCCTCTTCGTAGAATTTCCCCCAGTCGGCCTTGTAGCCCGCATAGCGGTCCACCGCATAAAAGCTGGATGCCGCATAGGCGTTCACATCGTCGGGTTTTTCACCGAACTGCCCGGCCAGATACATCCGGACCAGCGCGCTGGAGTCGCTCTCGTAGTTTGGGAAGGTGATCTCCCGCACCGGGCGGCCTTCGGCAGCCAGAGCCGCCGCCAACCGCTTGGCTTGGGTCGCCTTGCCGCTGCCGTCCAGCCCTTCCAGCACGATCAGTTTTCCCCGGCTCATACGGCTTCCCCCTTCAGCGCGGCGTATTGATCCCGCACCTCGGCGGTCTTGCCGCAGCACATCTTGCCCTCCGGGCAGGGGCCGGACACGCAGGCGGGCCCCGCCGTGCGGAACAGATGGGGTGCTACCGGATAGACCAGCCGCAGCATTTCCTCGGCCAACGCCCGGATCTCCCACTGGGCGCGGTTGCAGCAGCGCAGGTGGAAGAAGTTCTGCAGACTGCGGGCGTTCATGGTCACGACCATCTTGGTCTCACAGGCGTTGGGCAGCACGAAGCGGGCGTCCTCGTTGGCCTGTTTGGAGGCCTTGGCGCGGGCCTGTTTTTCGGGCATTCCCTCGGCCATCAGGCGGGCGGTGTGGCCGTCCTCCAGCTTCTGCACAAGGTCAAGGTAGCGCTTAGCATCCTCGTTCATGCTGGCGATGAAAGCCTCCTTCGCTTCGGGGATGGCCTCGATCTCCGGCGGGATGACGTAGCGGAAATCGTCCAAGCGGACATAGCGCTGGCTCTGAACGCTGAAGGACGCGATGCGGTGGCGGGTGATCTGAGCCAGCAGGGTGCGGCTGACGCCCTCGATGCCAAAGGTGAAACTGGCGTGCTCGATGGGGCTGGCGTGGCCAAGGTCGCTGAGCATGGTCAGGAACTTGGCGGTCTTCTCCTCGGTCAGGCCGTCCAGCAGGTCGGTGATGTGAGCATCGGAATAGCAGAGCTTGGCCGCCGCCGCCACCACCTTTTCGGGTTCCGGGGTATGTGCGATCAATCGTACCGTCATCATCTGTCATTCCTCCGTGATCTTTACAAGCGGCGCAAAATTTGCCATGGTCTTTTTCACGCCGACCTTTTCAAAGTTGATCTCTACGATCTGGTCGCCCGCTGCGGGCTTGACCTTGAGCACCTTGCCGCGGCCGAAGACCTTGTGCTCCACGATATCCCCCGGCTCGTAGTGTTTGGGGGTGTTGGCAGCGGGTTTCTGGGCCGCCGGTGTTCCTGTAAAATTGATGGGCTTTGCAGAATTTCTGCTCGTACCTGCGCTGGAATATCCAGCACCGAAGCTGCCGGTGCTGCGGGGGGCCGAGCTGCCGAAACCGGAGGAAGAGCTTCCCCGCCCGGCGTACTCGGAGCCGAAGCCCCGGCTGCCGCCGTTGTACTCGGAATTCAGGTAGCCGGAGCTGTAACCCGAACCGTAGCCGCCGGTCCTGCTGCGTCCCCAGCCGGAAGCGCCGGAGTAGCCCGACGCGCCACCCGGCACCGTGTCGCTGTAGGAAGAACCCCAGCCGCCCATCTGAGAGCGGCGCTCCAAGGCGGGGCTGCGGGTCTCCTCAATATACTCCGGCTCGATCTCCCGCAGAAAGCGGCTGGGCTCGTTGCGCTGGGTGCGGCCGTAGAGCATCCGGGTCACGCTGTCGGAGATGTAAAGCTCCTGCTTGGCGCGGGTGATGCCGACGTAGGCAAGGCGGCGCTCCTCTTCGAGGTCGGCCTCGGAATACTTGCTCATCTCGCTGGGGAAGACACCCTCCTCCATGCCGATGAGGAAGACGTAGGGGAACTCCAAGCCTTTGGCGGAGTGGATGGTCATCAGCACCACCTGATCGGCGCTCTCGTTGTAGCTGTCGATGTCGCTGATGAGAGCGATATCTTCCAGATAGCCTTCCAGCGTGGCGTCCTCGCCGTGCTGGTCGCAGTAGTTTTTCACGTTGTTGACCAACTGGCCGAGGTTCTGCATCCGGTCGGCGGCGTCCTCGTGGCCCTTGGCCACCTCCTGCTCCAGCATCGCTTTGTAGCCGGTCAGCTCAATGACGTCGGACGCGAACTCGTCCAGCGTCCTTGTCTCCAGCGATTCCTGTAATCTCTCGTAGATCTGCCAGAATTTCAGCAGCGGCATCATGGAGCGGGACAGCCGCGCGTATTGGTCGGCGTGGCTGATGATCTCCAGCATGCTGGTGTTCTCCTGCGCGGCCAAGTCGGCGATGACCTCGATGGTCGTATTGCCGATCTTCCGGGCGGGCTCGTTGATGATCCGGCGCAGCCGTACATCGTCGCGAGGGTTCGCCACGATGGACATGTAGGAGTGGATATCCTTGACCTCTTTGCGGTCATTGAAGCGCTGGCCGCCCACGATCTTGTGGGGAATGCCCGCGCGGGTGAAATAGCTTTCGATGGGGGCCGACTGGGCGTTCATCCGGTAGAGCACGGCGTGGTCAGCCAGATGTCCGCCTGCTTTCAGGTGCTGGCCAATGACATCCGCGATGTGCATGGCCTCGTCCTGCTCGTTCTCGGCGGTGTAGACATGGACCTTATCGCCCTCGCCGTTTTTGGTCCAGAGGGTCTTGCCCTTGCGCTCGGTGTTGTGCTGGATGACACAGTTGGCGGCGTTCAGGATGTTGGAAGTGGAGCGATAATTCTGTTCCAGCCGGATGGTCTTGGTGCCCGGATAGATCCGCTCAAAGTTGAGGATGTTCTCGATGGTCGCGCCGCGGAACCGGTAGATGCTCTGGTCATCGTCGCCGACCACACAAATATTCTTTTCCGGCCCGGTGAGCAGACTGACCAGCCGGAACTGGGCCACGCTGGTGTCCTGATACTCGTCCACAAGGAGGTAGCGGTACTTGTTCTGGTAGAACTCCCGCACCTCGTCGTGCTCGGCCAGCAGCTGCACGGTGTGGTAAATGAGGTCGTCGAAGTCAAAGGCTCCGGCATCCTTCAGCTTTTTCTCGTAGGCAGCGTAAACCTTGGCCGCGATGGCACCTTTCGTATCCCGTGCCGGGGTGCGCAGGGCCTCTTCGGGGCTGACGAGCTGATCCTTCCAGCGGCTCATCTGGTTGATGGCGCTCTTCACCGGGAAGAATTTATCGTCGATGCTCAGCTCTTTATAGACCGTTTTCATCACACGCTGGGCGTCGTCGGTGTCGTAGATGGTGAAGCTGCGGGGGTAGCCGATCTGTTCAGCCCAGCGGCGCAGGATCCGCACGCACGCCGAGTGGAAGGTGGAGGCGAACACCTCGTCCCCCTCTTCGCCGCCCAGCATATTCCGCAGACGCTCCTTCAGCTCCCCGGCCGCCTTGTTTGTAAAGGTGATGGCCATCACGTTCCAGCTCCGGACGGCGTCCTTGCGGAGCATCCCGTCCAGCCAAGCCGGGGCATCGGTGCCGGTCATGATGGCCATCCGCAGGGCCTTGACGTCCTCTTCGGTCACCTCGCGGGGGGTCCAGTCCGAGCCGTGGGCCGAACCGAACCGGATGAGGTTCGCGATGCGGTTGACCAGAACCGTGGTCTTTCCGCTTCCGGCACCGGCCAAGATCAGCAGCGGGCCGTTGGTCGTAAACACCGCCTTGCGCTGCATCTCGTTTAGGCGGCCAAACTGTTTTTCAATGTAGGTATCGCGCAGGGCACAAAATTCCTGCTTGAGATCTGTTGCCATTGTTTCACCTGTTCTTTTTGCTATTTTCGCATGAATCACTGAGATATAGTATATCACATTTGCGGCTCATTGCACAGGGTTTCCAGTATAAAAAACCGCCCGTCCGCGGCAGTTGCCAGCAGACAGGCGGTTTAAGATTTTTTATTGGAGGATTACGCTTAGCCGAAGATGTTGATCAGGATACCAGCAGCAACGGCGGAGCCGATAACGCCAGCGACGTTGGGGCCCATGGCGTGCATCAGCAGGAAGTTGGAGGGGTTCTCGCTCTGGCCCACCTTCTGAGAAACACGGGCAGCCATAGGAACGGCGGAAACACCGGCGGAACCGATCAGCGGGTTGACCTGACCACCGGTCAGGGCATACATGACCTTGCCGCACAGCACACCGGCTGCGGTGCCGAAGGAGAATGCGATCAGACCCAGCACGATGATGAACAGGGTGCGGGTGTTCAGGAAGGTGTTGGCAGAAGTGGTGCAGCCAACGGACAGGGCAAGGAAGATGGTGATGATGTTCATCAGCTCATTGCCAGCGGTCTTCTGGATACGATCCACAACACCGGATTCCTTCATCAGGTTGCCCAGCATCAGCATACCGACCAGAACGGCGGCATCCGGGACGATCAGGGAGACGATGATGGTGACCATGATGGGGAAGACGATCCTCTCGGTCTTGGTCACGGCACGCAGCTGCTTCATGACGACGGTGCGCTCTTTCTTGGTGGTCAGCGCCTTCATGATGGGCGGCTGGATGACAGGCACCAGCGCCATGTAGCTGTAGGCCGCCACGGCGATACTGCCCAGCAGCTCAGGAGCCAGACGGGAGGTAACGAAGATGGCGGTCGGGCCGTCGGCACCGCCGATGATGGCGATGGCAGCGGACTGCTTCTGGGTGAAGTCCACCAGACCGGTAGCGGCCAGCAGACGGGCGCCCATGTAAGTACCGAAGATGCCGAACTGAGCAGCAGCGCCCAGCAGCAGACTCTTGGGGTTGGAGATCAGGGGG
>UMEI01021071.1_pt1 | contig 22179 bp, 15 predicted proteins | sample 1964711 | NCBI WGS metagenome assembly UMEI01 (sample SAMEA4836016, study PRJEB28245) | human gut metagenome | biome: gut microbiome; material: fecal sample | place: Denmark | collected 2008 | reverse complement strand
GGTTTTGGACATTATCTGTCCGAAACCTGCCGAGCCGAAAACAATAACAAAAATAAAATTTGTTTCTATCTATGTTATTCAGAAAATATTACCAAGAAACATTATTCCTCTTCTGCCTCTTTCATATTATGGAAAACATTCTGAACATCCTCATCATCTTCAAACTTCTCAAGCAACTTTTCGATGGAAGCACGCTGTTCTTCTGTCACATCTTTTGTATCGTTCGGAATACGTTCAAACTCAGCACTTTCTATCTCAAAGCCATTTTCCTCAAGATACTTTTGTATATTACTGAACGATTCAAACTCACCGTACAATACAATTTCCTCTCCATCAGCCTCAAGTTCATCTACTCCATAGTCTATAAGTTCCAGTTCAAGATCTTCCAGAGAAACACCCTCTTTTGCTTTAATCTTGAACACACTTTTATGGTCAAAAAGGAATGATAAACTTCCACTGGTTCCCAGTGAACCTCCGAATTTATTGAAATAACTGCGCACATTTGCTACTGTACGGGTAGGATTATCAGTAGCAGTCTCGACAACGATAGCTATACCGAAAGGCCCATATCCCTCATAAACAATTTCCTTATAATCTCCCTCATCTTTTGAAGTAGCCTTTTTTATAGCCCGTTCTACATTTTCTTTAGGCATATTAGCCGCCTTGGCATTTTGCATAAGAACACGCAGACGCGGATTAGCATCGGGATCGGGGCCACTGGCCTTTACGGCAATCGAAATTTCTTTTCCTAATTTTGTAAATGTACGCGCCATATTTCCCCAGCGCTTCAACTTTCTGGCTTTACGATATTCAAACGCTCTTCCCATTGTTATATTCTTATTTCTATTTTGTTATAAATTAATTATCTGAGTTTTGCATTAAGCTTCTGTTGCAAATTATTGATAATACGACTCATAATAGAGTCTATTTGCTTATCATTCAAAGTTTTATTCTCATCTTGCAATATAAATGTCACAGCATACGACTTCTTACCCGCTTCCAAATTTTTACCTTCATAGACATCGAAAAGATATACTTCTTTCAAGAGTTTCCGTTCCGTTTCATAAGCCACTTTCTCAATCTCTACAAATGGTACAGATGCATCTACCAATAATGCTAAATCTCGTTTCACGGGCTGGAATTTAGGTATATCTGTATATAATACCTTATTATGAGCCGCTTCTTTCATCAACAATGTCCAATTGAGTTCTGCATAGAAAACATCATTATCTATATCAAAACCTTTCAATACCTTTTTCGCTACAATACCTATTACGGCTATTTGTTTACCATCACGAGTAGCAATATTCAAGGCTGCCGAAAACAAGTCTGTAGACACTTGAGTATATTGCAATCTGCCGAAATTTATGCCTAAACGGATAAATATATTTTCGACATAAGCCTTCAATTCATACACACTCGATTTTTCGTCAGGGTGTGCCCAACTACCCGATACTCGATTCCCGGTAACCCACAATCCCAGATGCTGTGTTTCTGAATAAGGAGCCAATACACCTTTTTCCACACTGGCTGCAGGATTGAAATAATAACAATTTCCGAATTCATAGAACTTCAAATCGGGGCGACGACGATTCACATTATAGGCAACACTCTCAAGCCCTCCGAAAAGTAGAGTCTGTCGTAATACATTCAAGTCGTTACTCAATGGATTCAAAAGTCTTACACAATGAGACTCTGGATATGTCTCAAGCGATGCATAATATGCCGAACGTGTAAGCGAATTATTCATAATCTCATTGAACCCACAACCGGTAAGCTGCTCAGCTACCAAATTTTGCAACTGATGGCTGGTATCCGTAGAAGTTTTATACGAGAGATTCGAATGGACATTATCAGTAAATTCAACATTATTATATCCGTAAATCCGTAAAATGTCCTCTATCACGTCAACATCACGCTGCACATCTACCCGATAAGTAGGAACGCTCAACGAAAGGCAACCATCTCTTTCATCCAAAATTTCTATTTCAAGGCTCTCTAAGATGCTTTTTACTATATCGGCCGGTATCACTTTACCTACCAAACTATTTATACGCTCATAAGCAAGCTCTACCTTGAAATTTTCTATTTTCTGAGGATAAATATCAACTATATTGCCCGTAATTTCTCCACCGGCCAGCTCTTTTACCAACAATGCAGCCCGTTTGAGTACATATACAAGATTATTAGGATCGGCTCCACGCTCATAACGGAATGACGAGTCTGTATTGAGTCCATGGCGACGTGCTGTCTTACGCACCCATGTCGGATTGAAATAGGCCGATTCGAGGAATATATCAGTCGTCTTGTCGGTCACACCCGAATCAAGACCGCCAAATACTCCGGCAATACACATACCCTCGCTCTCATTACATATCATCAGGTCCCTATCCGAAAGCGTACGCTCCGTTTCATCAAGAGTTACAAATTTCGTTCCCTCAGGCAATGTTTTTACAATGACTTTGCCTCCCTTGATTTTATTCAAGTCAAAGCAATGCAATGGTTGTCCGGTTTCGTGCAATACGTAATTAGTAATATCCACAACATTATTAATCGGACGTAAACCTATGGCATGCAAACGCTGTTGCAACCATTCAGGACTTTCGGAGATTTTCACATTACGTATAGTCAAACCACAATATCTCGGACATGCTTCCGTATTCTGTACCTCGACCTTTATAGCATCCCCCGACAGATTATCTATTTTGAATCCATCTACCAAAGGTTTTCTCAAATCAGGAGTATATCCATTCCGAACCAGATATGCAGCCAAATCTCGCGCCACACCATAATGCGATGCAGCATCGACACGATTCGGTGTAATATCTACTTCGAGTACATAATCACTCTTTATGTTATAATAATCCTTTGCCAACGTCCCCGGAACAGCCGTCTCTGGCAATACGATAATACCATCATGGCTTTCACCGATACCTATTTCATCCTCGGCACAAATCATTCCGAATGATTCTTCTCCCCGTATTTTAGACTTCTTTATTGTAAAACTTGTATCACCGTCATACAACACCGTACCCACTGTAGCGACAACAACATGTTGTCCGGATGCTACATTCGGAGCTCCACACACAATTTGCACCGGTTCTCCATTACCTAAGTCAACCGTTGTAATATGCAAATGGTCCGAATTGGGATGTTCACGACACGTCAGGACCTTCCCTATAACCAATCCTTCAAGACCGCCTTTTACCGTTTGTACTTCCTCGATGCCACCTGTTTCAAGCCCAATCGATGTCAAAGCTGCCGATACTTCCTCGGGAGTTAATGTCAGATTCAGATAATCTTTTAGCCAATTATACGAAATATTCATATTTGTATGTTTATTTTTTCATGCTCATCCGGGTAGTGGTTAATTCCTGTCTGAAAACAGAAATCCCCAATCCGGCAAGTATTTTATGATTACGCACTTAAGGAATGCAAATTTAATAAGATTATTTTTAAACTGCCTATTCCGCCTCAAATAAAATCTCAGACAATACGCATGAGCATCTGATTTTGATTCTTCTTCGAGACGATACCGGGTAACTTCACTTTTCCCTCACCAAACGTTGGAACGAAGCAGGAATCGGTGTCTCAAAAAACATATCACGCCGAGTTATGGGATGCACAAAACGCAATCGGGAAGCATGCAGTGCCAAACGTCCCAAAGGATTACACCGAGAACCGTATTTCCGGTCACCGATAATGCTATGCCCCAAATCTTTCATATGCACTCTAATTTGATTTTTACGGCCGGTAGCCAGTTTCAATTCCACAAGTGAAAAATTTTTATTCGCCTGCAATACTTTATAGTGAGTAAGGGCATATTGTCCACCTTCCGACTCATCCGGAGTGGAATATACTTCGAATGCCGAATTTTCACAAAGATACGAAGATACCTCTCCCTCTTCTTTCTCAAGTTGCCCCTCAACTACAGCCACATAACGACGGTCGAGTACCATTTCATTCCATGACCGTTGCATAGTTTCCTGTATTCCCTGTTTTTTAGCAAACATCATCAGTCCGGACGTGTCACGGTCAAGGCGATGCAATACAAACAACCGATTCGAGGGGTCTGCTTCTTTCACATAATCGCTCAAGATACGATAAGCCGTCTTAGTCTTTACCCGGTCTGTGGAGACCGAAAGCAAACCATAGCCTTTGTCGACAACCAACACGAATTCATCTTCATAGACAATACGCAAACGGCTATGATTGAACTCCTTAAAACCTTTCAGAAAATTTATTTTTATTTCATCACCAATATGTACAGGTACATCGTATTTTGTAGTAGGACTATTATTTACAGCGACCTGACGATGTGTCAGCAAAGACTTTACACTGGTACGACTTTGGTCTTTGAACATGGTAAGCAAATAATTCAATAAAGTATCATCCGCTTGTACACGATAAGTCTTTATAGAGTCCCTGAACCGTTCAGCTCGGGATTTATGTTTGTGAGGTTGTCTCATTTTTAATTATGATTATTTAAAAAACTTACAAATATAAGCATAAAGAAACGACTACCACGTATTATCAATGAAATAATTACGACAGGAAGACTCATAGACGAAAGCCAAAACCCAATAACCCAAACACAACTTATAAAGACTGAACGAAAATTCAAATATTACATATTTCCCATATCCTCTTTGGAATTAGACAAAAGGCAAAAAACGGTCATATTTCCCCAAAATCACTTATTATCTTTTATCTCTTCAAAATCAACATACTCCCCATCGTTCTGGTCGAAGATTTTTTTCTTCTTTTTGCCATACGTATACCATTTGGTCGAAGACTGACGGCCGCCATCCCCATAACTTTTTTTGGAAGCCCCGTTCGCTCTATTCTGCGACGGTCTGAAAAAGAGACGGGCAATCACCCCTAATAGCCCTAAAGCAGACAGGACAATAAATAAAAAAATAAAAAAGATTAGATATAATATCACACTCATAATATTCGGAATATATAGTTACACTTACCTATTTAAAAACAAAAACTATACCAACTTTGTTTAATGTCCTTTCCTAAGTATCGAGAGTATAAGATATAGACCGATAGTAGCTGCGAGCCCGCTCACCCCGAAAACGACTATCAGCACGACTGCACCGGCAATCAAAAGATACCGGATATAATTATCTTTAAACGAAAGATTTTTAAACTTCAACGAAAACATTGGGATTTCAGATACCAACAATCCTGAAAAAACAATTACCAAAACGATAATAATGTAAGGATTGATATTATGCTGGAGAGAATAAAAACATGTTCCTATCCAAAACAAGGCATTCGCCGGTACAGGCAATCCGATAAACGACGTCGTCTGGCGAGTATCGATATTGAATTTTGCCAGCCTCAGCCCCGAAAACACAGCTATAAGAAACGCTGTATATGGTAAATAATCAGCTAAGAAACCGGTAGCCCAGAAAGTACTCAACTTAAGATAGCTGAATACCAACAACGCCGGAGCCATACCGAAACTTATAAGATCAGCCAGTGAGTCGAGCTCCTTACCCAATGGAGAATAAGCCTTCAACAAACGTGCCAACATACCATCCAGAAAATCAAATATTGCAGCAAGTGCAATAAACACAGCAGCCGTCTCAAATTCGGCATTGAAAGCAGCAACAGATGCAATACATCCTGAAAATAAATTCAGACACGTTACCGAATTGGGTATGTTTTTTACAATCACATTCATCCTTTTTACTCTCTTTTTCAGCTCTTGCACTCCACGTTCTATTTCAACCCCTCAAACGGGCTATTTGTGTCATATTCCCGACTGTCTTATCATCGAGTTTCACCAATATCTCTGCATCCAAAGGCAAAAAGACATCTACTCTCGAACCGAACTTGATAAATCCCATATGCTCATCGATATGACACTCATCTCCCGGCTCGGCATAGGTGACAATACGCCGTGCCATAGCTCCGGCAATCTGTCTCATAAGTATATCTTGACCATTTTCAGCTTTAATTACCACAGTAGACCGTTCGTTCTCCGTACTCGATTTAGGCAAATAAGCTGCCATAAAACGCCCATTTTGATGACTTACATGCGTTACCGTACCATTTACCGGAAACCAATTGGCATGCACATTGAATATGGTCATAAAAATAGAAACCTGAATACGTTTCTCATGCAAATATTCATTCTCCATGACTTCCTCCACAGCAACAACAGTTCCATCGGCCGGAGCCACAATCACATTCCGGGTATCACCGACAAAATGACGACGGGGCGAACGGAAAAAATTGAGCACTAACAGATAAAATATTACCGAAATCGTCAATAATGATATGGACACAAAATGGTTATGAAAAAAGACATATATCGAGCCATTAATAACAGCCAAGCCTAATATCAAAAAAAACAGTATATTTCTCCCTTCCCGGTGTATCTTCATTCTCATGGATGTGTACATAATTTTTATTAACGGACAAAAATAATGTCTTTTTATCGAAAGACAAAGCTTCTGTTTCGTTTTCTTGCATTATATCTTCTTTTTTTGAACATGAACTATCTTGAACATTCTATCTGCATACAAGCCGGATAAGCCTCCAGTATTCAATAAACTTCATATAAACGAAAAGGAGAACTCCGTTAGAAGCCCTCCTTTCTTGATATATTATGCAACTTTATTATTGTACTCGTTTGAAGTGATAACGCAACGGATAATAAATCATAGCAGGTTCATCTTCTGTAGCGAAATCTTTCATTCCGTTATACTCTTCAACCAAGAAATCTGTCGGTTCATACGAATAGACGATAACCTCAAGTACTTCTTCGTTATTATCATCTTTAATGACGGCAAACGCTACCCGAGAATCTTTTATTGTCGAGCTTTGAGCTGAAAAATTAGCATTGATATTATTCAATACGAATACAAAGCCGGTTCTCTTCAATAAATAGTCTTCCGGGAAACGGAAAATCTGCTCCTGAATATATTTCATTTCGCTGTTCCCTACAAAATAGTTTTTCAAGTCACTTTTCATATTTACTTCCAGACCTCCATCACTGATTGTAAGCTGGTCTTCAGAAGATACCGAAGGAAATTTGCTCAAGTCATACGACAACCCCCAATAATCTTTATTGCTACTTTCCCAAGTACAAGAACCCCAGGTTCCCTTCAGTACTTCAATGGCTTCTCCTACGATTTTGATAGTAAGAGAAGCATTATCTCCCAAGAAAAATTTATCAGAAGGCTTCTTTACTGTCAACACGATTTCATCTTTGCCTTCCTCTTTTTTAATAAAATTCAGCTTCAAAGAGCCTTTAGATTTACCACTGGGGACTGTTATGGATTTCTCACCGGCAAAAGAAAAATGAGTTCCCTCTACTGCCGTAGACTTTTCTACATCCACCTCTACCGGAAATACCAAATCCTTTGGTGCGGAATACTGCGCCAAATCAGCTCTTTTATACAAAGAAATCTCTGCCGATGCAGTCTGGAACATTGTTGCATTCCGGTTTGTAAAAGAATAAATGACATCTTCCGTCACGTCTACATCCGTGTCAATAGAATTATCTTCATCATCATCTGATGAACAAGCCGCAAAGCCTAATGTCAGGAACGCAGCCAAAGCATACACATACTTTTTCATGTCGTTTGTTTTTTAGTTAATTAATAATTATCGGTTATAGAAATTCTATTCGAATTGTTTGTACTCATCCCTTATAGCATCAACTATGGCTCGTTCCTCACTATTCATTTCATATATAGGGAATACCAGTTTTGCCGTTGACGAACCCTCAATACGAGGAGGCATTTCATCATACGACTCGCACGCTGTAAACAGGCTCAACGCAACGAAAAAAAAGCAACCTGCCCATAACATATTTTTCAGCTTCATAATTCGCATTTTTATATTCTACGCTATTTTACCTAATGATAAATTCGTCATACCCCTCATTCTGTTGTAAACCGGGAACAATATCCACATCCGTGAGAGGTATCGGATAAGTGTACATAAACTTACGGGTCACAAATTTCTGCCCTTGCTCGGGAACCCAAAACTCAGGACTCCCGTTTCGCTTCAATTCAAAAAAGCGATCTCCTTCCATAAAAAGTTCTTTTCTCCTTTCTGTCAAGATAAGAGACATCAATCGAGTAAGAGACGCTCCAGTAACATCCACCGTAATCAGGTCAGTACCTTCTACCGGCTCCGGCAATTGGTCCATAGTCAAAGGGACATAATCTTTTATCCGATTACTCCGCAAAGTATTGATATCATCCAGAGCCAGCCCTTGCTCTCCCATGTGATAATAACTCTCGGCACGAATCAGTAACATTTCGGCACTGCGCATACCCGAAAAAATAAATTTCTTTGTAATCCTTTTTACAGTGAAATTCATTTCATACCGAATATCATTAGCCTTTTCTTCATCACTAAACGTATCTATAAATCGCTTGCTCACCGGACGGGCCTTTATAGGCTCATACGTTCCTACACCCTCTGATTCCGTAGTGGAAGACGATATGGTCTCCGATTTGATAAGCATGTTTCCTTTCAAACTATACGCCGGAGTCATCATCTCTTTATAACCGTCTCTGTCGAGCAACGGATATGCCGCCATCACCTGAGTAGCAAAATCGGCCGCTTTGTCCCATTGCCGGGTCCAGAAATAGAATCGGGCCAGATAACCTTTCACTACGGGAGCCGTAAAACGATAAATATCATCCTGCACATTATACGACAAGGCTTTTTTCAAATCATCTTCAATAAAGTCTATTGTCTTTTTCAAGGAGCTACGCACCGGCCAATTCTCCATATCAAACGTCGTAACGATTTGCAGACCCAACTGGTCGCTTTTATTGGGATCATACACTTCACAGAACCGCCGCAACAACTCATAATAGCATGCTCCCCGCATAGCATACGCCGTGCCCAATACATTTTTCGCCAAGTCTGATTCCTTATCTCCTTTCATCTCCCCGAAAATGATATTACAATCACGTATAATCTCATATAAACTGGAATAATCCGTTTTATTTATACTCATTGTATATATATCTCCCGGATATATTTTCAGAGCCTGACCGGTAGATTTATCGGTCAATGCAACTTCCAGATTATCAGCAACCTGTTCATAGAGAGTAACCTTCTGAGTCGATTCTATCAGACAATCCAAATTTCCACGGTCCAAATCATCCAGATGTGAGTGTAATAATGCAGAGAATTCTTCTGCCGTCTCAGGTATCACCTCTTCGTGCGGTTTTATATCCAAAAAATTCTTACAAGAGGCAAGAGACAATAAAAGAATAAAAACTATACTGTATTTTTTCATAATCGGCACTATTTAAAATCCTATGTTTAACCCCAATATAAAATCTCTTGATTTCGGATAAACGGCTCCCGGTGTCTCAGGGTCTATGCCGTCGTAATTGCTAAAGATGCAGACATTGCTTACCGATGCAGAAATACCTAATGACGAAATGTAAGCCCTGCGCATCCAACGGGCATCGGGAAAAGTATATGTCAAACGAATATCACTTATCTTAAAATATGAAAGATTCTTTATCAAAGCTCCATTCGTAACTTTATCATTATTTGGAGCTATTGAAGATATATCTATAACCTGTTCCCCGAAAGCATCAAACAATCTCGGATAACCGTCAGTTATCGGATTATCCTCGGTCCATCGGTTTACCACATCTTTCGATACATTCAGAAAATTCACATACAAGTCATTGTGAGAAGTCGGAATATCTTGATTTACCGTCTTTCTAAAAATACTATAACTGGCAGGAGACGATATTTCATCCGTTATCTTGGCTCCAATCGAATAGTTTCCGCTTACACTCAGCGACAACCTTTTGTAACCGAAATTAATGACATATCCTCCTGTAACCGGAGCATTCGATGTCCCCAGGTAATAATAATAATTATCGGAATTCGACCGGTATTTCGATTCCGATTTGTCGGTATCCGGACGCATTTTGAAAGCATACAATCCTGTATTCTTGTCTATTCCCGTATATTTCCCCGTAATGACAGCCCCGATAGGATATCCCTCATAGACTGTCGAATATGTAGCATACGGAGAATTATACTCCACCAGCTTATTTCTGTTATAGGCAACATTGGCCGTAGCTGTCAACGACAAATCCCGGGTCTTTATAATCTTACCTGCCAAGGTAAATTCAATACCCTGGTTCAGTACTCTTGACGTATTATACGACTGAACGTTGAAACCCGTATTCAACGGAACCGCCACAGACGAAATCACATCTTTGCTCAAAGCGCGGTAAAAACCTAAATCCCAAGTCATCCGGTCATCAAAAAAGCCGGCACTCAACGACGCATTCAAATCAAAAGTTTTTTCCCAACGCAGATTAGGATTCGGCGGATTTTTTACAGATCCCATTCGGTAATATGTATCATCCGTTTTACGAAATGAAGCATCATATTTCATAATAATGTAAGGCGTTGCTGCCGCATTCACTTTTCCGGTATACCCTCCCGAAAACCTCACCATTAGCGAACTTAGGGCAGGCTTCAATTTTTTCATAAACTCTTCGGCCCCTATATTCCAGTTAAAACCCAATGACCCATTCGGATTGAACTGCTGTTTGCTCCCGAATTTGTTCGAGCCATCGGTACGCATGGTAAAACTTGCTACATATTTATTCATCAGGACATAATCCATAGAACCGTAAAAAGAAGCCGTGGCATTCTCTATAGTCGACTGCCCGAAATATCCGTCTATTTTAGACGCATAATCCACCAACTTGTTATAATCTACATTTTGGTCACTGGGATACACCGGGAATGACGAATTTCCCGTTACCGTATCATACCCGTACCTCTTGGCATGAATTGTTTTTGCATAAGAACGACTTATTTCCGAGCCGGCAATAACGCTCAAGCGGTGTATATTACCGAAAACCTCCGAAAAATGTAACTGCCCACGTAAAGAATAACTCTGATTATAAGAAGTGACCTGGGCAATCGACCCATATCTTCGGGTCGACGCCATGGTAGACCCTTCGAACGGTCTGTCCATCCAAGCCGTATACGTATCCTGCCCCGAAATATTCTCTGAAACATTACTTGTGTACCCATAGGCCGCCAGCCCTTCAAACTTCAAATTCCTTAATATGGATATACCCAATTGAGCGTTTACATTGGCCGTAACATTTTTAGTCTCATTGGACGTCTGGTCCATCTCTCTGAATATATTGAACCCTTCCGAAGGCATCAATGTGCTGGTCATGCCATTAGTCCTTGCCAACATAAAATAAGTATTGTCAGCAGCATACGAACCATCGGCATTAAACGGTCTTTCATACGGATTGGCAAAGTAAGCATAAGTAAACGGATTGACATAAGTAGAAGTCTGGTCGGCTGTCATATATGCCAAATCAGTAGAAATACCCAGCGATATCCGTTTATTGGGAGTCATATCTACTGTCGCCCTCAAAGTATAACTATCAGAGCCTGTACCTCTTACCAAACCATTATTTTTATTGTACCCGGCCGACACATAATAAGCACTCTTATCACTACCTCCGGAAAAAGAGAGATGATGACTGTTGGATATAGCTGTACGGAACAGTTCATCAAACCAATTGGTCGTATGAGCTCCAAGCTGCTCGATATAAGCATCCTGCTCCGCCTTTGTCATTCCGGCATAATCTCCATAACCGGAACGTATCATGCCGACAGCACCTATAACAGGATAATAAGAACCGGTACTAAATCCTTCCGCCGAAAACTCATCCCAAAGTTCCTGCTCCCAAGCCAGCTTTTCTCGAGAATTCATCAAATTTGCATCCCGAGGTGGTTTAGTGACGAAACTTACTGTTCCGGAGTAATTCATCTGCAACTTCCCGGCTTTACCTCTCTTAGTCGTAACGACAATTACTCCAGCCGCTGCCTGAGAACCATAAATAGCCGAAGCCGAGGCATCTTTCAATACAGTAATCGATTCTATATCCTGAGGACTGATACCGGCAATACCTCGCTCATAAATATTTGTAAAATCTCCGCTTCTAAGGCTTATTGTATTTACCTCCGGTATATCCCTTTGCAAAGGGACTCCGTCGATTACCCACAAAGGCTCGGCATCACCTGTCAAAGTCTTTGTCCCACGTATACGAATTTGCGCCTCAGAGCCCGGTTGTCCCGAAGTCATTTTCACACTTACACCGGCCAGCTTCCCTTGCAACAACTGGTCGACAGAAGCTCCGGGATTTCCCTTCAGCTCCTCCGCTGTCACGACACCAACCGAGCCGGTAACCCGGTCTTTCGTCGTTTTCCCATAACCGGTCACAACGACTTGCCCCAGTTCGTGAGAATTATCTTTCAGCATAATATCAAAATCACCTGCAACTTGGGCAGTCATCACTTTCGATTCAAGTCCCAGAAAAGAAATACGCAAAGTACTCCCCTTTTTGGCGAATATCGAAAACCGTCCATTCTGGTCGGTAATCGTACCGTTTGTCGACCTTTCTTCCCGTACAGAAGCTCCTGCCAGAGGCTGCTTCGTCTCATCATAAACCGTACCGGTAATCTTTATCTTTCCGGTATTCCCCTGAGCTATGATATTTGTCCCCGCATTTAATGTCAGAAAAAAAGACAATAATACCGAAAACAAATACCCGGTTTTTCTATTCAAGTGTTTTCGTTTCATATAAGGGCTTCATTATTTTATTTGTGATGAATAATATCGATATGCTCTCTTTTCGGATTCAATAAATGCTCCACGAAATAATAGCGTATCAGGTTATAATAATAGTCATTACCTACTCCATGGTCCATTCCCGGCATAATCATCATATCGAAACGTTTATCTGCTTCCATCAGAGCCTTTGCCAAACGAAAAGTCGTTGATGGATGCACATTTTTATCGACATCCCCGGTAATAAGCATCAAGCGCCCCTTCAAGCGGTCGGCCAATTCATTATTGGTCGGTATCTTACAAGAAAATACCGTCTTCCCCGTTATGCTGTCAACTCGGGATTGTACACCATGATACGTCTCTCCCCACCATTGTATATACAAATTATTATCATGATTCCCCGATGCAGCTATACCTACCTTATAAAAATCCGGATAAGTAAGCATGGCGGCAACCGTCTGGAATCCCCCTCCTGAATGCCCATATATACCGACCCGTTCAATATCGATAAATCGATAACGACGAGCCAACTCTTCGATGACATGTTTATCGTCAGCCAAAGGATAGTCTCGCAAATTCCCGTAACCGAAACAATGGAAATCACGCCCACGTAACTGGGAACTTCCCCGAGCCCCAACATTAATAACGACAAAACCCAATTGTGCCAAAGACTGATTATAATTATCATCCACTGTAAAAGCCCGGGGAATCTGGTCATCCTGAGGTCCCGGATACACATTGGTAATGATAGGATAACGGCGGGCCGTATCCAAATCGAAAGGCAAGTACATAATCCCATACAAATCAGTAGAATCGTCTGCCGCTTTCATCGAAAACAATACAGGAGGACGCCACCCCAAAGCTCGTAATTCACTGTCGTCACTTTGTTCTATAACCATCGGTTTCTTAGGAGATGCAATCTTTACCAACTGGCTTACCACCGGCATATCCATTCGGGAATAATTGTCGATAAGATATTTTTTATCCGGAGACAACTCAATACTATGTGTTCCATCTCCCGGAGTCAATAATGTGAAATGACTGCCGTCCAAATCTACCTTATAGAAAAAACGGTAATACGGGTTTATCCCCTTTTCCTTTCCATATCCTTCAACAATCATAGTGCGGCCTAAAGTATCAAGATGCACAATCTGTCCGGCAACCATATCTGCCGGAGTTATGGCATTCTTAAGCCTTCCATTCTCATCATATAAGAAATATTGCCCCTTTCCATTGCGCTCCGACCACCAGAGTATTTCTTTCCCTTTATTTATCAATTGATAATTAAAAAGTTGCACATTCATATGAGGAACACAATGGTCCGAAATCAACTCCTCAACCTCCCCAGTACGAGTATTTATACGACATAAGTCTATATAATCGGCCGGACGGCTACGACGGGTCATGTATACATATCCCGGGACATCGGCATAGCTTAAGACTACCTTCTGGTCTGGATACTTAGCTATAGGTACAACTATTTTTTTACGTGTCTCCGCATCGAACAATTGTATATCATACTGACTAACACCGCTATCACCGGGCATCGGCATTTTATACGTATCAGCCAAAGGACGAGGATTGGATAAGCTATTAACCAATGTCATTGTCTCAATACTGCGCTTATCCTCCCGAAAAGCAAAAATCATATGAGTATCATCTATCCATCGCGCAGATGTATATGCACAAGCTGTATCCCGTTTTTCACTATTATTCGACGTGTATGAGTTATAAGGCTCCCCGTCAGTCGTCAACTGCCAATCGTCCAGAGTATTCCCATTCCGCGAAAGAAATAAATTATGATTACGACCATATATGATATATACACTATCAGCCGAATATTTAGCCCAAGGTCTTTTCCCTTTACCAAAAGAGAATGAGGTTCCCGCATTCTTTTTCTTTATTGCATCGGGACGTTCCGATACGACCTTTCCTGTACCAGAAGAAATTGTATATTTTATATCCTTCCCTTCCTTCTTTATATAGAAACAACTCAAGTCTTTATTATAAAAATCAAGACGATACAATTTCAAATCCTCAGGCTTATATTCTTTCCCTGTAAGACGAGAAACCTCAGACGCCAGCTTCTCATTATCAAAAAGCAACTTCCTTTTCCCATTTGAAGCATTCACCAAATAACAGTCACGGGCACCATTCTTTTCTATAAAATAATAAAAATAACGAGTCCCTTCTATCCAGTTGGCAGACACTCCTGTAGAACGATAATGCCCGGATAAAGAATCTGCAGTAAATCTTTCAGCCCGCTTCCAGTCCACATAATCCTGAGCATCGGCTGTATAAGAAAAAACAACCGATAACAACAGTCCCCAACACAAATATATTATCTTGAATTTCATCTTCCTTATTTCCCGATTCATTAATTTTTCCGTCTCTTTTTCGCCATTTCTTCTGCCAGCTTCACCGCATCGAGCGCATTCACAATTCCACCCGATACACATAAAGAGTCATAGGTAACATATTCATTACTCTTTGCCCCGGGAAGCTTGACCTGCTTGTCACCCATAGGAGTAACACTTTTTATCAAAATATCCTTTACCTGCGCAGCCGTCAGCTTCGGGAAATAATCCCGGATCATGGCAGCAACACCCGTAACCACCGGAGCTGCTACACTGGTACCACTCGATACATCAAATCCATTATCCGGTCCCAAAGAAGTAATATCCACCCCTGGAGCAAAAACATCTACTGTATTCTGGCCATAATTGGAATTCGGAGCCGGATTTCCTTTCTTATCAGAGGCTCCCACTCTAATCAAATTATCGATACGACAGCCCGATTTATCAAGCCCTTGCGGATAAAATGTAATACGGTCACAATCTACACCACTGTTCCCCGAAGCCATAACGAGCAATACATCATGAGCAGCAGCATATGTTATAGCGTCTTCTACCATTACAGCATCAGGAGACGTACGTTTTCCGAAACTCATGTTTATGACCTTTGCCCCATTATCTACGGCATATCGAATAGCCGAAGAAATATCCTTATCGTATTCATCCCCTTCAGGGACCGCCCGTATGGTCATCACTTTAGCCAAAGGATAAATACCTGTCATTTTATTTATAACATTAGGTTGTGCTGCAATCACGCCAGCCACAAATGTTCCATGATAATAGTCATCACACATTACATTATTATTACCATAAAAACAATCTTTCCCATCATGTATATTATCACCCATTAGCAAGCGCTTATCCGGGTCAAATTCTATACCATGTATCCGTTTACGGGCCAATTCAAGCTTAGCATTATGATTGTCGACCAACGTTTTCCACAAACGGTCCCGGCTTCCGCTCATCAAATCAACTGCAATCAATTGGGCACACATATTGAATACGGAATCGTTAGCATCAATATTCATAATATCCATCACCCTTAAAGAATCCTTACCGGGATATGCTTCACTCGCACGCCTCGAAAGTTCGTCATAAGCTTTTCCCTGCTGTTCCAGATAAGCGGCAAATTTTATATAAGTATCTATACGAGCACCCGCCCTCATTTTCAAATAATACAGAAATTCGGGAGTAGCATTAGCTATCGCAACAGAATCAACAACACAATCTTTATATTTTGGATAAAGCCTTTTAAATTCCCTGAACTCTTCTGTTCCGGCACTTTGCATATTAAAAGAACCATCGGTCGTTCCTAAAAAATTCCAGCCTAAAATATCTCCGGCATATCCATTCTTATCATTATCTTTCCCATTATCTCTCTCTTTCTTATTATGCCAGAGTGCATCTTTTAAGTACAAATGCGTAGTATCACTGCCCGAATCGATTACACCGACCACAATTTTCTTCTTCGGTTTTATTTTATGCATGTCAAGCCAAGAAAAGGCAGAAGAAACATTTGCTCCCGCAACAGAGTCATTAAATATCAAATGCCATCCGGCTACACACCCATCATCTTTTCCTGCTTGCATAGAGCTCCCGCCGATACAGCACAGCAACATAACAGGAACTATTCTCCAATTTCTTTTCATTTCAATTACAGTTTAGGTTTCATTTGGGAAAGACCAAACATAAGACTCTTACATCGATTATTTATACATAATACTTTGTCATCAAATATTTTATAAAAAATAAACACATCTGCCATTTATATAAGCTATTCTCTTTCAATTTTCAACAACGCACTAATTGTCAGATATTTATCTTTAAAAAATCATTACTCCATTTATTATATATTGCAAAAATACATATTTTATTTATTTTAGAAATAAAACACGCATTTTTTTTATCAATTTGGTGAAAAAACAATATAAAAAGAAGAAATATGACGATAATATAAAAATTTAACATACAATTTTATCTATAACAAACTTCGAAACTCCATTCATTCAAAGCTTGTATGTACCCAGCAAAAATCGAATAGTTTATAATTTTAACTTATCTCTCTTTAAAACACATTAAGCAATACAAAAAAGAAAACAAAATACTCTTCCATCTTTTTGAAAAAATGGAAGAGCACATTAGCTAAAGAAAAATAGTATCTTACAACTTTTAAAACTGGTTTAAGTTTTACTCAAATCATATTTATGAGTTTCTTTTGAGGATATTTGCCCTCTTCACAAGAAAATAAACTAAATGAATACGCAAAGAAAACCTGATATTTCTTTTATCGGAAAATTTAAACGACAGTTTCTATAACCACAGGTTCTACGATTTTTGTTTATATCTATTCATAAGGCACATATTATACGAATATTGACAAACGTACAAATGTACGACGGGTTCTTAATTATTATATTTCATAGCATTAAAATCTCCATATAATTTTTGTAGCCCGACCAGTTTTTCTTTCAATTCCGCCACCAATTGTTCTGTCCCTGGTTGTCCATAAATATTATGCATTTCCGAAGGGTCATTCTGGAGGTCAAACAATTCCCACGAATCTATATCATTATAAAAATGTATCAGTTTGTATCGTTCTGTACGAATACCATAATGCCTTTTCACAGCATGTTCTGCCGGATATTCATAAAAATGATAATAAAGTGCCGTACGCCAGTTATCAACTTTTTCACCACGAAGTAACGGCAAAAATGACACACCATGCATATCCGATGGAACCGGAACTCCGGCCAGATCGAGAATCGTAGGCCCGTAATCAATATTTTGCACCATCTGTTCTATATCACCCTTCTTCCCTCCCGGTAAACGTATCAGAAGAGGTGTACGAAACGATTCCTCATACATAAAACGTTTGTCAAACCAGCCATGTTCTCCCATATAAAAACCTTGGTCAGACGTATAAACAATCATTGTATTCTCAAGTAGCCCGGCATTCTCCAAATATTGAAGAACCCGGCCGATATTGCGATCTACCGAATGAATTACCCGAAGGTAATCACGCATATATTGACGATACTTCCATTCAGCGAGCGATTTTCCCGACAAATTCGCTTCCTTAAAATCTGCAATCACTCTGTCATAATGCTTATCCCATGCAACCCGCTGCTCCGGTGTCATAAGATTGTACATATTTCGGCCCGCCTGTTCAAGAGCTCCGGAATGAATTTCATTCTCCTTATCGGCCAATTTCAAATCATACACCAAATCCATATCTTTAATAATACTCATTTCCTGCTCTGCCGCAGCCTGACGTCCCTCATAAGTATCATAAAAGTTATCGGGCAACTTAAACTCTCTGTCACTGAAAAGTTCTAAATCCTGCAAATCAGGCATCCATGTACGATGCGGAGCTTTATGGTGTAACAGCAAACAAAACGGCTTGTCTTTGTCCCGTTTATTTTCCATCCAATCGATAGCCTTATCTGTAATCACATCTGTTACATAACCCTCCGATTTTATACGTTCACCGTTTTTAATGAAAGGGGCATTATAATAATCCCCCTGCCCGACAAGAATCTCTGAATAATCAAACCCAGTAGGAGCCGACGTCAAATGCCACTTTCCGATAATAGCCGTCTCATACCCGGCTTTTTGCAACAATTTAGGATAAGTCTGTTGACTACCGTCAAACGTGCTGGAATTATCCGTAAAGCCATTGGCATGACTATGTTTGCCGGTAAGCATACAAGCCCGGCTGGGACCACTGATAGAATTGGCAACAAAACTGTTTGTAAATCGGGCTCCCTCTTGAGCTATACGATCAATATTCGGAGTCTTTATCAATTGGTCATTATAAGCACTGATTGTTTGATAAGAATGATCGTCACTCATAATATAGAGTATGTTCATCGGCCGCTTTTCCTCTTTCAAAGTACAGGATAATAAAGATGACGCTGAAATAGCCAATACCGGCACAGCAATAAAAGACAAAGGTTTTTCCATACTTATAAATATTATATTAAAAAAAGCTACAGCTTTGATTCAAATGCAAAATATTTTCCAAGCCTATGCCTCACGGCATCCCGGAATAACTTAAAAATACAGATTAAAGAAAAATCCGTTATTTTTATCCATGCAAAACGAGGGGAATTGCAAATTTAATGAAACTGTCAAATTTTACAAGCGGAATATACACAAATTTTTATCATAAATAATACATATTTTATATATAAATATTTACAAAATACATCTGAAAAAAAATTTGTCAAAAAGAAGACAAATAATTATTTTATTCTATATATTAGCATGTTGAAAATTTTGCTTTTTTAATATAACAAAGGTATATACTAATATTAAAATTTAGAAATATACTTAAAATGTAGATATTGTTCAAAAAAAGCTTTCAATTTATAAAAATATTAGAGTTTGACGTTAATATTTCATCAAAAAGACACTGATATTGCAACCATTTTTAAAACTTCAAAAACTGGTTTCATCCAATTTGCATATTCCTATCTCGGGAATATGGAAGAAGCTGAAGATGCAGTTATGGATGCATTCATTCAATATTGGGAAAACAAAGACAAACTCGATATTCAAATCAACAATATCAAAGGATATATATTTACCATTTTAAGGAACAAATGCATCGACTTACTCGAATTAAGAAAATATCGCCTTCAAAAAAATGAAGAGATGTATAGACAAATGCTTGGAGAAATAGAAATCAATATTTCTTCATTACGAAGCTGCGACCCGTCAGAGCTTTTTAGCCGAGAAATAAATCAAATAGTAAATGAAACTATCGATACCCTGCCCGACCGAACTCGTGAAATATTCTATAAAAGATACCTCGAACAGAAATCATATAAATCCATTGCCGAAAATTTCGGAATATCGGTAAAAGGTGTAGAATTTCACATTTCCAAATGCTTGAATATTCTTAGAAAAAAATTAAAAGATTATTTATGACAATATCTGTATACGACACAACGCTGCACATTTGTCTTCTTTATCTCTTTTACAGAAAAGAATATCATTTTTTTCTAAAAAAAGCCTTTAATTAATACACTATAAATCAATATATTAAAAAATATATTTCATTTTTTAAGGCAAAAAAATACATTTTTCACTAGGGATAAAAAACATTTTACCGTCTTTATTGTGTCATGAATAAGGAAATACTATATAAATATTTCGAAAATAGAGCTTCTCTCGAAGAACGAATCAAAGTGAGAGAATGGGTAGAAGCTGCACCGGAAAACAAGGAAAAATTTTCGCGGGAGCGCAACATATATAATGCCATTCTGTTATCCACAGACAGCATTTCGCGTACCGAGTATAATTTCCGTCGTCATCATCGCATGCAACTGCTTCGTATCGCCGCGATATTTATCGTATTATTTTCCGCAACAGTGGGTATTTTCTATGTTACGATGGCCGACCGGATGATCCCTCTCTACTCCCTTACTGTTCCTTCAGGAAACACGAATACCCTATTACTCCCTGATGGAACCAAAGTCTGGCTCAACGCAGGTACTACAATAAAATATCCGTCGTCCTTTATAGGTATCAAACGTAACATCGAAATAGAAGGTGAAGCTTACCTTGAAGTCGCACATAATCGTTGGCGTCCGTTTACCATAAATACCCCTAATGGAAAAGTAAAAGTCTTGGGGACAAAATTCTATGTGACTTCTACAACTAAAGATAAGTATTTTACGGTATCCCTCATCGAAGGCTCTGTAAATATGGCGTCAGGAGAAAAAAGCATAATCCTCAAACCTGGATATCGGGCTCAATTCGAGAATGGAGAATTTAAGCAATCGGTTATTCACTCTCTTGAATCTGAACTTTGGAAAGACGGTATCTATTATTTTAAGAACAAATCATTCAATGAACTTATGTCCGGATTCGAAAAATGCTTCGGCGTAAAAATCATTATTGACAATAATATGGAAAACACACAACATTACACCGGAAAATTCTATCGCTACAACGGTATTCAACATGCCTTGCGCACATTGCAATACGATTTCAAGTTCGATTATAAATGGGATAAAGACTCTAATACAATATCAATCACAAAATAAAGAATAATTAAAAAATAATACCAGAAAAGCCTATGAGAAAAATTTGACTTACTCTTTAGCTATCCCTTCAAAACTTAACAAAATAGAATTTTAATTAATTATAAAAATAATTAAATACTAATTTCGTATGCATGTAAAAACACTTATGCCGAAAAAAAGCCTCAAAGCGTTTATAATCGCTTTAGCATTGGTTTCGGGATTCGAAGCTAATGCCGATGCGTATTCACGCATATCTCTAAAAGAGAAAAATACTCCCATCGAGGAAATATTGAAAAAAATCGAAAAACAGGCAGAGTGTTTATTTGTTTTCAACACTCAAATAGACACTCAGCGGAAAGTAAATCTGGATATACAGAACAAAACTGTAGGCGAAATCTTGGACATTATGTTCAAAGATACCAACGTCACTTATTCTATCCAGAATCCCAACATTATCCTTTCCAAAAAGGCCGTAGCCGAAACTAAGCTTACTCAAGAATCTCAAAATGCTGCTACACAAAATACCGGGAGTAAAATTGTAACCGGTACCGTTACAGATGCATCAGGAGAGACACTCATCGGTCTTACCGTAAAAGTTGTAGGCACAAATATCGCTACGGCTACCGACATAGACGGGAACTACTCTATCAAAGTCCCGGCAGGGAGCAATGAACTGGAGTTTTCTTATGTCGGTTATCAACCCCTCAAACAGTCTATTAACGGGCAAACAAAAATCAACGTAATCATGAAAGACAATGTACACCTGCTTGATGAAGTTGTCGTAACGGCATTGGGTATCGAAAGGAAAGAAACTTCCCTTACCTATGCCACTCAGAAAATAGACGGGGACGAACTGACTCGTGCAAAAGACGCCAACTTTATCAACTCTCTGCAAGGTAAAACATCTGGGCTCGTCATCACTCCAAATGCCAGTGGTGCGGGTGGTTCTTCTAAACTGTTGTTACGAGGTAACTCTTCTATCTTGGGAAGTAATACACCTCTTATCGTTGTCGATGGTATTCCGATGGCAGAGAGAGGTACGACTCAGATTACAGACGCTCTCTTGGCGGGAGGTAACACGACCGATGGTGGTGACGGACTCTCCAATATCAACCCGGACGATGTCGAAACAATCACCGTACTTAAAGGGGCCAATGCAGCAGCTCTTTAT
>UMEI01001786.1_pt1 | contig 22337 bp, 25 predicted proteins | sample 1964711 | NCBI WGS metagenome assembly UMEI01 (sample SAMEA4836016, study PRJEB28245) | human gut metagenome | biome: gut microbiome; material: fecal sample | place: Denmark | collected 2008 | reverse complement strand
GTTTTCCGAAAAGATTTTTTATGGGGTGGCGCAGTAGCTGCCAATCAGTGTGAAGGTGCATATCTGGAAGATGGAAAGGGTCTTTGTGTACCAGATATGTTATTGGGTGGAGATGTGAATACACCAAGAACATTTTTACCTAAAACAGATCCAACAGCATTTTATCCAAGTCATGAAGCTATAGACTTCTATCATCACTATAAAGAGGATATCGCTATGTTTGCTGAAATGGGATGGAATGTCTTTAGACTTTCTATTAACTGGGGAAGAATTTTTCCAAATGGGGATGATGAAGAACCTAATGAAGCAGGTTTAGCATTCTATGATAAAGTATTTGATGAATGTCATAAACATGGCATGGAACCTTTAGTGACTTTATGTCATTATGAAATTCCTTGGAATATTGTGACAAAATATAATGGCTTTAGTGACCGTCGTGTCATTGACTTGTTTGTAAAGTATGCCACAACATGTTTTGAACGTTATAAAGATAAGGTAAAATATTGGCTGACATTTAATGAAATTAATATTGCTTGTATGGGTGAAGGTGGTATTGGTAACTTATATGGATTAGGTATGATGGAACCAGAAGATGTTCAAGCTGATCATCGTATTCCACTTACAGAATTAAAATCTAATAATCAAAAAATGTTTGAGGCTTTACATAATGAATTTGTTGCTAGTGCTTTAACTGTCAAAGCAGGGCATAAGATTAATCCAAATTTTATGATTGGAAATATGATTGCTCATACAACTGTTTATCCATTAACACCAAATCCAAAAGATGTTTTAGCTGCTTTTGATGAAGATAATTTTAAGAATAATTTCTGTGGTGATGTTCAAGTGCGTGGTGAATATCCATCATACATGTGGCGTTATTTTAAGGAACATGGCATTGATACATCATTTATTAGCGATGAAGATAAAAAAATCTTAAAAGAGGGGACTGTAGATTTCTATACTTTCTCTTATTATCAATCAAATTGTATAACAGTTGATAAAGACGCACAAATGACTCAAGGTAATATGACTGTAGGGGCTAAAAATCCATATCTTGAAGCCAGTGACTGGGGATGGCAGATTGATCCTGATGGATTACGTTATACATTGAAATTATTAAATGGACGTTATCCACATACACCATTAATGATTGTAGAAAATGGTTTAGGGGCATTTGATAAAGTAGAAGAAGATGGATCTATCCATGATGATTATCGCATTGCTTATTTAAGACCACATATAGCTGCAATGAAAGAAGCTATTGAAGATGGTGTTCCATTAATTGGTTATACAACTTGGGGTCCTATTGATCTTGTTTCTGCAGGAACAGGGCAATATGCAAAACGTTATGGTTTTATTTATGTAAATAGACATGATGATGGAACTGGAGATTTTTCAAGAAGTCGTAAAGATTCATTTTATTGGTATAAAAAAGTTATTGAATCAAATGGTGAAGATTTAGATTAAGTAAAAAAAGGACATATCAGCAGTATATGTCCTTTTCATATTCATATGTTAGCGTATCTTTATTTTTTCCAATCTTCCAGCATTTTAAGAGCTTGGTCTAAAACTTTAGCACCATCCATCATACCATAAGTACGCATATCAATAACGTCAACAGGGATAGCGTTTTTTACTTGTTCTTTAATAGATTTTAAACGGAAACGAACTTGAGGACCTAGTAATAAAACATCACAAGGATCAGCAGTGTATTCTGTTGTTAAAGCTGTTTCACTGATTGCCCAAATTTTCGCATCCAAACCTCTTTCCTCAGCAGCTTTTTGCATTCTTGTTACAAGTAAGCTAGTTGACATACCAGCACTACATGCTAACATAATTTTAACCATTTTCATATTCCTCCTTATTTATTTCATTCTATAATATTATTATACACCCATTCACCATTTTATGAAATATTAAAGATGGAATTTCATAAAATTGTTGACTTATGAATAAGACTTGATTACCATAATAAAGAAAATAAAAGTAAAGGAACAGAAGTATGAAAAAGAAAGATATTATTTTTATTATAGGTTTATGCATTGTCATTGGCATTATGTATCTTGTTTATGAACTTACACAAAAGGAGAAAAATGGTGAAATAGAAGTTTATTATCATAATGAAGTGATTGAAACAATTGATATATCTAAAAATCAAACCTATACTTTTGAAGGTGATTATGGTGTTTTTCATTTGGAAGTGAAAAATCATCAATATCGTGCAGTAAATGTTGAATGCCCTAATCATGATTGTGAAAAAGTGGGATGGGTTAAAGAAGGAAGTTCACGCTCTATTATTTGTGCACCTAATGATATTTATGTGATTCAACCGGATCTGGAATCTTCATATTAACTTATTTTCATGAGAGATTAATCAAATGTTCACATAAAATTCATACCATCGCGTTATGATAAAATTGTCTTAAGACAAGACATATAATATCAAATATAGACGACCCTCTCCCTATAAATTATCGTCTATAAATAAAGAAGAACGTTTTCCCCACGTTCTTTTTTGTTTGTAAATATAAAAGTTCACACAAAGTTCTCATAAAATTCACAGTAAATTCATATGACTCAGTTAATATATAGATGTCTTAAGACAAGACATATAATATCAGATATAGACGACCCCTCTCCCTATATTATAAATTTCGTCTATATATAAAAAAGAACGTTTCCCCACGTTCTTTTTTTATATAATTTGAAAGTGTTTTAAAGCGTTAAATATACCATGATTGTCAACATCTGTTGTTATATAAGAAACTTCATGAAATAAAAGGGGATTGCTGTTACCCATAGCTACAGAATCATGAGTATATTTTAACATTGGAAGATCATTTGTTGAATCACCAATACTGATAGTATCTTTTATTGTATATCCAAGATGATCAATGATATATTGGATGCCTGAAGCTTTAGAATAAGGGAAAGGGACGATTTCTAAAAAATCGATATCTCTTTGAATAATATGGAAGTCATCCTGGAATTCTTGTTTAAAAGATTCAATATCAGTATGAGGTTGATACCAGATTGTTAATTTATCAAAGGAAACATCATCATGAGAAGTAAAACTTCCTGTGTGAAAACCGATGTCTTGATAATGTTTTTGGATAGATTGAATAAAAGGGTGCTTTAAATTTTTAGAAAAATAAACACCATCATAACCTTCCAGCATAGCATCAACTTGATATTGATAAATGCTTTGAATCACTTTATGTTTTAGATTAGTATTTAATTGAGCATGAAATAGGGGTTGTTGATGGTATTGAATGTAAGTGCCACAACCACAAATATAGCCATCAAATGGAATGTCTGTAATCATTGAATCAATGGTAGAAAATGGACGGCCAGTGTTAATGAAACAAAGATGTCCATTGGCTTGAGCCTGTAAAATGGCTTGAATTGTTGATGGAGGAATTGTTCCTGTTTTTTCATCAATTAATGTTCCGTCTATATCAAAAAAGATAAGTTTTGTCTGCATAAATATTTCTCCTTTTTTTCATATCATAAGCTTTCTAAAGGATATGGTCAAGAGATAATGATGATGTTGTATTGCGAAAAAATTATCTCTATGATATAATTTTTTAAACTATGAGAGGGGTAGATAGAGATGTATAAGATTTTACACAAAGAAAAATTAAATGATGTTGTAGAGTTGATGGTAGTTCATGCACCCCATGTATCTAGAAAATGTGAACCGGGACAGTTTATCATTTTAAGGGTGGGTGACGATGGAGAAAGAATTCCATTGACAATTGCTGATTATGATAGAGAAAAAGAAACAATTACAATTATTTATCAAATTGTTGGGTATTCTACAAAAGCATTGGCGTTGTTAAATGAAGGCGATGACATTACTGACTTTGTAGGTCCATTAGGAGAACCAACAAAATTACATGCTTCTAAACATGTTGTCGGTGTTGCAGGGGGTGTTGGAAGTGCTCCACTTTATCCACAATTAAGAGCATTGGCACAAATGGGTGTTGATGTTGATGTTATTATTGGTGGTAGAGAAGCTCAATATGTTTTATGGGCTGATGAATTTAGAAAATTTTGTAAGAATGTTTATATCACAACAGATGATGGGTCATTAGGTCAAAAAGGATTTGTCACACAAGTTTTAGCTGATTTAATTGATCAAGGAGAATCTATTGATGAAGTCATTGCGATAGGTCCTGTACCAATGATGAAAGCGGTTGTTGGCGTTACAAAGCCTCATAATATCAAAACTTCTGTTTCATTAAATCCGATTATGATTGATGGAACAGGTATGTGTGGATGTTGTCGTGTAACTGTAGATGGAAAAATTAAATTTGCTTGTGTTGATGGACCAGATTTTGATGGATTACAAGTTGATTTTGATGAATTGATGGCACGTCAAAGAATGTTTAAAGAAGAAGAACATCAAATGGATGAACAAGCCAATCGTATGTGTAATTTAATGGGAGGTGTCAAATAATGCCAAATATGTCATTGGAAAAGGTGAAAATGCCTGAGCAGGAACCTCAAGTGAGAAACCAGAATTTTCAGGAAGTTGCCTTAGGATATACAGAAGAACAGGCAATGGAAGAAGCAACAAGATGTTTAAATTGTAGACATAGTCCATGTAAAAATGGGTGTCCTGTAGGTGTTCCTATTCCTGAATTTATCAGTGAAGTTGCAAAAGGTCATTTTGAAGAAGCCTATGAAATTATAACTCAAGAAAATGCTTTACCTGCCATTTGTGGGCGTGTTTGTCCTCAAGAAAATCAATGTGAAGGAAAATGTGTCAGAGGAATTAAAGGTGAGTCTGTTGGAATTGGACGTTTAGAAAGATTTGTTGCAGATTATCATCGTGATCATGGAAAGAAGAAAGAAAATCATATTGAAAAAAATGGTATCAAAGTAGCTGTAGTTGGAAGTGGACCAGCTGGAATGACTTGTGCTGGAGAACTTGCGAAAAAGGGATATGATGTTACTGTTTTTGAGGCTTTGCATAAAACAGGAGGCGTTTTATCATATGGTATTCCAGAATTTCGTTTGCCTAAAGATTTGGTACAAAAAGAAATTGATGGGGTAGCTGATTTAGGTGTTAAGTTTGAAACAAACGTTGTTGTTGGACGTTCTATAACAATTGATGAATTACAAGAAGAAGGTTATGCAGCTATCTTTGTTGGAAGTGGCGCTGGACTTCCTCGTTTTCAAGGGATTCCAGGTGAAAATTTAAATGGTGTTTATGCCGCTAATGAATTTTTAACACGTGTGAATTTAATGAAAGGTTATGAATTTCCAAAGCATCCAACACCAGTGAAAATAAGTGATACTGTGTGTGTGATTGGAGCAGGAAATGTTGCGATGGATGCAGCCAGAACAGCCAAACGTCTTGGAGCTAAAAATGTTTATATCGTCTATCGTCGTGGAGAACAGGAAATTCCTGCCAGAGCTGAAGAAGTGCATCATGCTAAAGAAGAAGGTATCATCTTTAAGTTGTTGACAAATCCGGTTAAAATTGAGGGAAAAGATGGATGGGTTCATGCTATGGAATGTGTAGAAATGGAACTGGGAGAACCAGATGAAAGTGGTAGAAGAAGACCAGTTGTCAAGGAAGGTTCAAACTTTGTGATTGAAACAGGAACTGTTATTGTTTCCATTGGACAAAGTCCAAATCCATTGATTAGACAGACAACACCGGGCTTAGATACACAAAAATGGGGTGGAATTATTGTTGATGAAGAAACAATGAAAACATCTAAGGAAGGTGTCTATGCTGGTGGCGATGTCGTGACTGGAGCAGCAACTGTTATTTTAGCGATGGGTGCTGGAAAAAAAGCTGCCCAAGCTATTGATGAGGCTTTAAAACAGAAATAAATAAAAAGCGATTAGAGTTTTTCTAATCGTTTTTTTGCACAGCTTTACATGATTCTCTTTCCACTAGATAACAAGGAAGTTGAATACGCATAGGCAATAGTTTGGTATGATCTTTAATTGCCTGATGGAGAAGTTTTGCTCCGAATTGCCCCATATCAAAAGCTGGAGCGTAAAAAGTTGTCAGTGGTGGATATGTATAGTTACTGGCATCAATATTATCAAATCCAATAATAGAGATATCTTCTGGAATATGGAATCCATAATCATTTAAAGCTTTCATAGCCCCCATCGCAATAGGATCACTCGCCGCAAAGAGAGCTGTTGGTAAATGATGGGATTGAATCATATTCACCATCATTGCATAGCCGGATTCACTTGTAAACTCTCCTTCTAAAAGATAATCTTCATATTCTAATTGATACTCTGTCGCATATTTGATAAATGCCTGTTTTCTGATATCTTCATAAGCTAAACCATCATCTAGATATTCAATAGCACCTAAATAACCGATTTTATGATGACCTAAGTTCTTTAGATATGTTAAAGCTTGTTTTAAAGCTAAATCAAAATCTAATACAATCGAACATTCTTTTAAATTTTCGTAATCCATATCTAACAAAATAATAGAATCATTATATTTTTTTAATGTTTCAATATGTTTTTTACTAAATTTCCCTAAACAGATAATCCCATCAATACCTTTTAAAGATTTTTCAATATGAACATCATCTTTAAAAATTCTCCTTAATATAATACCATTTTTTGCACAATAGTCTTCTACACCATGACGCAAAGTTAAATAATAAGGATCATGGATTTCCTGTTGTAAAGAATACCATTGAATTAAACAGATATGAATGTTTGGATCATTTTTTTTCTTTTTATGATATTGAAGTTTTTTGGCAGCTTCAAGTACATTTTCTCTTGTCTGGGGAGGGACACTTAGAGTAGGATCGTCATTAAGAATACGTGAAACTGTCGCAATTGAAACATCTGCCAGTTGGGCAATATCTTTTAAAGTGGCCATAGTTACCTCCTTATTTTCTTTATTATATAGGAAAATACTTGAAAATGCTATGAAATTTCAAAGAATATCTCAATAAGTAAAAATTTACTTAAATAATAAGTAAAAAATATTTGAAGTTTTCTAAGAAGCGTGGTATGGTATAGGTAGATAATGAGGAGGACAAAATATGAACCATGCAATTAATCAGTTAATACAATATGGATTAGATCGTCAGTTAATACAAGAAGCTGATAGAGATTATGCAACAAATTTATTACTGGATTTGTTAAATATGAATGAATTTGAAAGAGAAGATATTCATGAAGTGATAGGTGATTGTACACCCATTTTAGAGAAAATGTTAAATTATGCAGTTGAACAAGGCATCATTGAAGACAGCATTGTAGAAAAAGATTTATTTGATACACGTCTAATGAATTGTTTAATGCCTAGACCAAGTGAAGTTGTGCAGACATTTTATCGCCGCTATGCACATTCACCAAAAAAAGCAACACAATATTTTTATAATCTTTCCATTGATTCCCATTATATTCGTAAAGATCGTACTGATCAGAATATTCGTTTTCAAAAATATTATAAATATGGTTTAATAGATATCACGATTAATTTATCAAAACCAGAAAAAGATCCTAAAGATATTGCGAAAGCAAAACTTGTCAAAACAAGTGGTTATCCAAAGTGTTTATTATGTAAAGAAAATGTAGGATTTAGTGGCGATTTTAATCGTCCTGCCAGACAAAACCACCGTATTATTCCATTGAAATTGAATGGGCAAGACTATTATTTTCAATATTCACCTTATGTTTATTATAATGAACACTGTATCGTTTTCAATAAAGAACATATTCCAATGGTTATTAATGAGGATACTTTTAAACGTTTATTGGCTTTTGTTGAACAATTTCCTCATTATATGTTAGGATCAAATGCGGATTTACCGATTGTTGGAGGATCAATTTTAACACATGATCATTTTCAAGGTGGATGTTATGAATTTGCAATGAATAATGCTGATGTGATTCAAACATTAACATTTGAAGATTTTCCTCAATCAAAGATTGAGATATTGAAATGGCCACTTTCAACGATAAGAATAACTTCTTCCAATCCACAGGAAATCATTGATTTTGCTTCAAGAACATTGAAAGCATGGAAACACTATTCTAACCCTGCTTTAGATATTCTTTCACATACAGATGATATACCACATAATACTATCACTCCTATCGCAAGAATGAAGAATCAGCAATATCAAATGGACCTTGTTTTAAGAAATAATCGTACATCTCAAGAATATCCAGATGGTATTTTCCATCCTCATGCATCTTTACATCATATTAAAAAAGAAAATATAGGACTGATAGAGGTGATGGGATTAGCTGTTTTACCAGCCAGATTAAAAAATGAACTGGAATTATTAAAAGATTGTTTATTACAGAAAAAACAAATTAGTGATTATTCTGAATTACAAAAACATGAATTATGGTATAATGAAATCAAAGAACAATATCCAATTCAAGAAGATAATGTAGATGATGTTTTAAAAACAGCCTTGACAATAAAATTCGTAGAAGTTTTAGAAGACGCAGGTGTTTTTAAGATGAATGATGAAGGTATTGATGCTTTTTGTGACTTTGTTGAATCATTACGTAAGGAGGAAGATAATCATGATTGAAGTTATTCAACATATTGATGATCGCATTGATATGATTGCGATGAAAAATGAACAATTAGAAGTTGTTGTATCCAATTATGGATGTACAATTATCAAAGTGATTATGGCCGATAAAAATGGTCATAAAGATGATGTCGTTTTAGGATATGATGATTTTACACAATATCAGACTTTAGATGCCTATTTAGGAGCATTGGTTGGAAGGGTTGCAAATAGAATTAAAAAAGGTGAATTTACCCTTCATGGACAAACTTATCATTTGGCTGTGAATAATGGACCCAATCATTTGCATGGTGGCATCAAAGGATTTAGTTATCAAGTTTTTGATTATACGATTCAAGATGACCATACACTTGTTTTCCATTATTTATCTCCTGATGGACAAGAAGGGTATCCTGGTGACTTGGATTTGACAGTGACTTATACATTAATAGATGATACTTTAAAGGTACACTATCAAGCAACATCTACAGCTGATACATTGATTAATATTACAAATCACTCTTATTTTAATTTGTCAGGACATAAAGAAAACATTTATCAGCATACTTTACAGATTCATGCATCCCAATTTGCCTGTGTTGACTCCGATGGTTTAACAACTGGTGAATTGAAAGATGTTGCAGAAACACCATTTGATTTTAGACAAGCTGCCTTTATTGGCGAAAGAGTAGAACAGGATGATGAACAATTAAAAACTGGAAATGGTTTTGATCATCCATTTATATTTGATGTCAATGAAAATCAGGTTATTTTGACACATCCATCAACGGGAAGACAGTTAATTGTATCAACAACGTTACCACAGGCTCAAATATATACAGCAAACTTTTTAGATGGGCGATTAGGAAAATATGGAGAACGTTATTATGCAAGAGATGCTATTTGTATTGAAACACAAAATATGCCTGATGCGATTCATTTAGAAGAACAACCAACAACAATCTTAAGAAAAGGAGAAACTTATGATGAAACAACATCATATCAGTTTAAAGTGATACAATCATGAAAAAAGCAAGTTTAGTTATTCAAGATATTCAAAATAATGTATATAATGATACGTTATTAGATGTTTATATGGATTTACAACAATTAGAACATCAAAAAACAAGATATATTCAAGCTATTGAAAAATTTATAGAGCTTTATGGAGATCAGGAGATTACGATTTATAGTACGCCGGGACGAAGTGAAGTCTGTGGGAATCATACGGATCATCAACATGGCGAAGTATTGGCTGCGGCTATTAATTTAGATATCATTGCAGTCGTTGCAAAAGATGATACAAAGATTAAAATTTTATCTGATGATTATGATATTGCAGCCATAGATATCAATGATATAACTTTAAGAGAAAATGAAAAAGAATCATCAGAAGGATTGATTCGTGGTATTCTGGCAAGATTTCAGCAGCTCAATTACCAGACTGGTGGTTTTGTGGGCTATATGACAAGTGATGTTTTGCAGGGATCTGGATTATCTTCTTCGGCTGCATTTGAAGTCATGATTGGAACAGTTCTTTCTGGTATGTATAATGATATGAAAGTAGACCCTGTCACAATTGCAAAAATTGGTCAATATAGTGAAAATGTTTATTTTGGTAAACCATGTGGTTTGATGGATCAATGTGCATGTTCAGTGGGAAGTTTGATTCACATTGATTTCAAGGATGATGATAATCCTGTTGTAGAAAAAATAAATGTTGATTTTCCACGTTTCCATCATAGTTTGTGTATTGTTGATGTTCATGCTTCACATGCTGATTTAACAGCAGATTATGCTTCTATTCCAGAAGAATTAAAAGAAGTTGATCATTTTTTCCATCAGGAATATTTAAGAGATGTGAGTGAAGAAGATTTCTATAATCATCTCACTGAAGTCAGAGAAGCTACAAATGATCGAGCAGTATTAAGAGCTATTCATGTATTTAATGAAAATAAACGTGTTCAAAAAGCTGTTCAATCATTAAAAGATGAAGACTTTGATGCCTTTAAAGAAGTTGTCAAAGCTTCAGGAGAAAGTTCATTTAAATATCTTCAAAATATCTATTCTAATCATTATGTTGGTCAACAGGCTGTTTCTTTAGCTCTTGCATTATCAGAAGATATTTTAGATACACATGGAGTTTGTCGTGTTCATGGTGGTGGTTTTGCTGGAACAATACAAGCTTTTGTAGAAGATGATTATGTTGAAACATATAAACAAAGTATTGAAAAATATTTTGGTGAAGGAAGCTGTCATATTTTAAAGGTTAGAAAATATGGTGGTATGAAAGTTATTGATTAAGCTGGGTTCAATCCGGCTTTTTTTCTTATCATGATAAAAAAGCTATCTCTTTTAAAAAAATTAGTGTATAATTGCAATGGAGGCGAAATTCATGTATAAATTATTAGAACCCTATGCAAAATTGGTTGATTTTCTAGGAGAAGCTTTAGGTGATAATGTTGAAGTAGCACTTCATGATCTCACTTCCAAAGAGCAGGAAATTGTTGCAATTGCAAATGGTTATATTTCTGGTAGAGAAATAGGCGCTAAGCTATCGAATTTATCTATTCATTATTTGAAAACGAAGCAGTATAAGGATCATGATTATGTCATGAATTATAAAACAACAGGTAATGATGGAAAGTTACTTCGTTCAGCTACTTATTTTATTAAAGAAGAAGGGCATGAAATGCCTGTGGGTATGCTTTGTATAAATGTCAATATTTCAGACTATGAGTATATCGAAACAACGTTAAAGAGAATTTTAGGTATTAAAGAACGTAAAGATGTGGAATTTAAGTTGGATAATCCAATTGAGATTTTATCTTCACCTTTAGATGAGATGATTGATAAATATATTAAAGAGTGTTTAGAACAGATGGGATTTCCAAGTTATTTTCTTGTAGAAAGATTAAATGTGGAAGAAAAGATTAAAGTGGTTAAATATTTACAGGAAAAAGGAACGTTTAAGGTCAAAGGAGCTATTGTGCTTGTGGCTGAAAAACTGGCTGTAAGTGAACCAACTATCTATCGTTATTTAAAGAAGATGTAAGGAAAGGGGATAGACATGAAAGACATTGTTTTTGTAAGTGGGCATAAAAATCCTGATAGCGATTCTATCTGTAGTGCGATTGCTTATGCTGATTATTTATTTAGAATAGGGCGTTATAATGCGGTGCCTGTGAGATTAGGTGAAATCAATAAGGAAACGGAATATATTTTAAAAAGATTTCATACTGAAATTCCTGTTTTATTAAAAACAGTAAAACAGACAGTAGAAGATTTAGAATATGATAAGGTAACTGTTTTTTCTAAGGAATTGACTTTAAAAACAGCTTGGTCTTTAATGAAACAACAGAATTTAAAGAGTGCACCTGTTTTAGATGATCATAGTCAGTTATTGGGATTGTTATCAACTTCTAATATTATTGAAGGATATATGGATCAATGGGATAGTTTGATTTTAAAAGAAGCGAATACACCGATTGAAAATGTGATTGATACATTGGATGCAAGTATTCTTTATTTAGATAAACAATTAAAAACAATTAAAGGTGAAATTCATATTGCCGCTATGACTGGTGAAGAAGCGAGTAAACGTGTGCATGAAAATGATGTAGTGATTGTTGGTGGAGATCGTGATGAAGCGATTGAACAGTTAATGAATAAGAAAATATCATTAGTGATTTTAACAGGTTCATTAACCATTTCTAAGGAATTATTACAACAATGTATAGATGCACATATGAGTGTCATTTCAACGCCATTCAATACATTTATGGCATCACAACAAATCATTCAGGCTGTACCTGTGGAATATGTGATGCAAAAAGGTGGTTTAACAACTTTTTCAACGGATGATACAGTCGATTATGTTAAAGAGGTCATGAGTGAAACACGTTATCGTAGTTATCCAGTGATTGATTTTATGGGTAGAGTTGTTGGATCTATTTCACGTTATCAAGTGTTAAATGGGATGAAAAAGAAAGTCATTCAAGTCGATCATAATGAAAGAAGTCAGGCGATTGATGGTATTGAAGAAGCAGAAATCTTAGAGATTGTTGATCATCATAGAGTGGCTGATATTCAAACAATAGGACCAGTTTTATTTAGAGCGGAACCGGTCGGATGTACAGCAACTATTGTCGCAAAATGTTATAAGGAAGCAGGAATTGATATTCCTCAAGATATGGCAGGGTTAATGCTAGGGGCAATCATCAGTGATACATTGTTGTTTAAATCTCCTACATGTACACCAACTGATACAAAGATGGCTAAAGAATTGGCTAAAATTGCTGGTGTTGATATCCAAGAGTTTGGTATGAGTATGTTTAAAGCAGGGACATCACTTGTTGGAAAAACAGTAGAAGAAATCTTTAATCAGGATTATAAGAAATTTACATTTGGTGATTTATCTGCTGGTGTAGCTCAGGTCAATACAATGGATATTGAAGGCTTTGCTCCATATAAAAAAGATATGCTTGATTATATGGATCAAGTGGCTAAAGATAATCATATGGAATTTACAATGCTATTATTGACTGATGTCATCAATGCGACAAGTGAAGTATTGGTTGCAGGGCCACGCAAAGATTATGTAGAAACAGCATTCCATGTTGAACTTGTTGATCAGCAGGCAAGTTTACCAGGAGTTATTTCAAGAAAAAAACAAGTTGTACCTGTTATTACTGAAGTTTTAACACAATAAAAAGAAAGCATCACTCATCAATGAGATGATGCTTTTTAAGTGCTTTATAAATTCCATCATGATCAATATTATCAGTCACTTCATCAGCAGCTTCTTTGACTTCATCATTGGCATTTCCCATCGCAATACCAATATTCACTAATTTTAACATGTCTATATCATTATGCCCATCACCAAATGCCATTGTTTCATCAATAGAGATATGGTAGTTTTTTAAAACTTCTAAAATACCATTTTGTTTCCCACCATTTTGAGGAATGATATCAATGGCTAAATCATGCCAACGAGTATATTGACAATGGGGCATCTGTTGGAGAATTTCTTGTTCTTGTTCAATGGTTATATCATAAGGAATGACTTGGTAAATGGGATGAATCAAACCACGTTTTAAATTGCCTAATTCGGGTAAAGGGGTAGAAATGGCTTTTTGAACTGTTTCAACAGCCTGGTTGTGATAATTGATATACATTTTCTCATCTTCAACAAAAATACAAGGAAATGGTTTTTGATCAATGAAAGAAAGAATTTGTTGAATATCTTGTGGATCAATGGGTAAGTCGTAAATAACCCCCTCTTTGTTATAACAATATTGACCATTGAGGGTAATATATCCTTCAAATTCTAAATCATCTAAAGGTAAATCCTTGATTTCAGAAATATGTCTTCCTGTTGCAATGAAAGTATAAATGCCTTTTTCTTTAAGTATTTTCAAAGCTTTTTTTGTTGATGCAGGAACGCTTTGACTTTGATGGGATAATAATGTGCCATCAATATCAAAAAAGATTGCTTTTATCATTTGTAACACCTCACATTTATAGTATAATATTATACCATAGTGAAGGTGATAAAGATATGAAATTATTAGCACATCGTGGATATAGTGCATGTTATCCAGAAAATACAATGGAAGCTTTTGTACAGGCTTATCAAAAAGGTTTTGATGGTGTGGAAACAGATGTTCATATGACGAAAGATGGGCAACTGGTCTTGATTCATGATGAAACAATTGATCGTACGAGTGATGGTCATGGTTTTATTCAAGATTATACTTATGCCAAGTTACAGGAATATTCTTTTTCATGTGGCAAAGAGGGCTTTTACCCATTGCCTTTGTTGGAGGATTTATTGACATTTATTCAAGATAAAGAATTTGTTGTGAATATTGAATTGAAGACAGATGTGATTGCTTATCAAGGTATTGAAGAAAAAGTTCATGCTCTTGTCAAAGCATTGAGAGTTGAAAAGCAGATTTATTATTCTTCGTTTTCTTTATCTTCAGTATTGAAGATGAAAGAAATTGCCCCAAAAGCTTATGTTGGTTATTTGATGGAAAATGATTATGAACAAAAGTATCATGAATTATTGAAATATCATATTCAGGCTTTTCATCCACGTTATGATTTTTTGGATTTAGAGAGAATGAAACAATTAAAAAAACATCATATTTTCACTGCATCGTGGACAATTCCTGATTTTAAAGAATATCAAAGATTAAAAGAATTAGGAGTGGATATACTAATATCAAATGAATATTTGAGGTGAAAAGATGAAAACAACAGGTATGGTCAGAAGAATTGATGATTTAGGGAGAATTGTGATTCCTAAGGAAATTAGAAAACAGTTAATGTTGAAGGAAGGTGAGAGTGTTTCTTTTGCGGTTGAACACAATCATATCATTTTAACGAAGTTTTCGATGTTATACAAACTGAGTCCTACGATTCAAATTTTATTAGAACGTCTTTATAGTAAATATCATAATACATTTTTATTGTGTGATAAAAGATGTATCGTCGTCTGTTCTTCTGATGGTCTGGCAAAATATCAAAGACGTGAATTATCTAAAGATTTTTTATTGCAATTACAAAAAAGAGAACAACAAATAGAAATCACGATGGAGTTTTATGGGAAAGAGGAAAAAGTAACCATTTTTCCTTTGCTTTATGAACAGGTTGTACAAGGAGCTTTGCTGATGTTAAGTCATCAGACGCCTTATTATTTAATAGATCAGGCATTACTGGAATTTGTAAGAGATATTATTGAGGAGGAATTAGAGTCATGCGTTTAGATAAATTTTTAAAAGTTTCGAGAATTATTAAAAGAAGAACGTTATCAAAGGAGATGAGTGAAGCATCACGTGTCAAGGTGAATGGCAAAGTGGCTAAACCATCTACAAAATTAAAAATTGGAGATATCATTGAGATTGAATTCGGTCGTAGTATATTGGTTGTGAAGGTTAATGAATTAAAAGATCATGTTTTAAAGGATGATAGCCATATGTTATATGATATTATTGAAGAAAAGAAGAAAGAGGAGGTTACGATTTTGTAAACCTCTTTTTGCATAAAAAGAGGAAATGAACATATGTTGGTATAGGAGGGTTGAATATGGATAATAGTTTACATTTTGAACAGACACCATATCATCATGTGTGTTTAAAGGATCGTAAGAGTTTGGAGTTAACAGGGGTCAAAAAGATAGAGAGTTTTGATGCTTATGAGTTTTTGATTGAAACATCTTTAGGATATTTAAATATCACAGGTAGTGAATTAACTTTAGTACGTTTGGATCAAGATCAAAATGAAGTAAGTATTCGAGGAAATATTGATAGTATCAGTTATGTGTCAGATAAGAAGAAACAACATCCTAAAGAAAAGATGTTTAATAAACTCTTGAAATAATGTCTTTAATTATACAATTTCAATGTCTTTTTTATTCCTTTTTATTTGGTTTTATCATGACTGGTGTTTATCATGTTGTGAATCGTTTTTTATATGGGATTCCTTTGTGGATACGTTATATTATACAATGTTGTCTTGGTATGATTTATGGCGTTCTTTATTTTTATGGACTTGTTTTCTTTAATGAGGGAATTGTCAGAGGCTATTTTTTAGTTTTCTTACTTGGTGGCTATTTGGTGTATAGTCGTTATTATGCCTATTATCTTTTGTATGGGTTAGAGAAAATAGTTCACTTTTTCAAAAGAATATTCTCACCTTTTATCTTCTTTTTTCGTTATATTAATGGTATAATACAAAAAAGAATAGGAAGGATGAAGAAAAAATGGCAAAAAAGAAAACACCAAGATATAAAAAGCTCTTAGGATTTGTCTATATCGGGATTTCTGCTTTGCTGATCTATACATTAGGAGTCAATGCTTATCGTGTCATAGGACAAAAGCAGCAGCTTGTACAATTAGAAGAAAGAAAGGCAGAACTACAAAAGGAAAAACAGGAATTATCTAAGGAAGTGGAACTTTTAACAGATGATGATTATGTTGCCCGATATGCAAGAGAGCAGTATATTTTTCCAGATGATGATGAAGAAGTTATTAAATTACCGGAATCAAAAAAATAAGCTCGGGCTTATTTTTTTGTCTTGTTAAAGGAGGTTTTAAAATGTTTGTTTCGTTTTGTTTTCCAATGAAAACATTGCAGCGTGAACGTGAAATTACAGTTTATTTACCAGATGATTATTATCGAACACAAAAGAAATATCCAGTTCTTTATATTCAAGATGGACAGAATGCTTTTTTTGATTATCTGTCATATAGTGGAATAAGCTGGGGCTTTTTAGAGTATGTCAAAGAAACGGGAATGGATATCATTATGGTTGCGATTCCTTGCAATGAAGAAGGCTTTAAACGTATGGATGAATATGGGCCTTGGCCGATTAATGATGTTCTTTCTTATCAGGAAACACAACAGGATGGACTGATTATTGGTGGTGAAGGACAGGCTTATATTGAATGGCTAAAAGATGAATTAAAACCATATATTGATTGTCGATTTCGTACGCAAAAAGAGAATACAGGCATTGTTGGGAGTTCTATGGGAGCTGTCATTAGTGCTTATGCAGCTTTTCAATATCCTGAAGTTTTTCAAAAATGTGCAGCTTTATCGACAGCATTCTGGTTTTATGTAGATGAATTTATAGATATTATTGAACATCAAGATTATGATCAATCAAATCGTTTCTATTTGGATTTAGGAGAATTTGAAAGTGGAGATGATAAAATCATTAATCAATGGTACATAGAAAGTAATCAACAAATTTATGAACATTTAGAACCAAAGGTAGAAAATTTACAAGTTCATTATTTTCCGGGTGCTCATCATAATGAGAGTGAATGGAGAGAAAGAGTACCTTTATTTATGTCTTTTTTATATGAGGAGGATGTTTAAATGTATAAGATGATTTTATCAGATTTAGATGAAACATTATTAGTGAATCATCATGTGCCAAAAATGAATCAGGATGCTATTCATCAGATGAAAGATGTTTTGTTTGTACCAGCCACAGGACGTTCTTTTCCTATGATTGAAGATATTTTAAAAGAAATTGGAACATATCAGCAGTCACATCAATATTCTATTTGTTTTAATGGCGGGTTGATTGTTGAAAATAAAGAGGCTCAAATTCTTTCTTTTCAAGGACTTTCATTTGAAGAAGCCAAGTTACTTTTTGATTGGGGTGAGAAGTATCATGTTTGTGTGATGATTTTTACTTTGGATCATTGTTATTTATTTAGAGCAGAACCAAGTGAAATAGAAAGAAAAACAGCCCAAAAAGCAGCTTTTTCAGTTGTTGATGAATATAATATGGATTTTTTGAAAGATGCTAAGATTGCGAAGTTTTTGTATGTCAAACCAGATATGGATTATTTAAAATCAATTGAAAACGATTTGCCTGAAACAATCAAACAGCAATTTTCTATTAGTTATTCTTCTTATCGTTATCTTGAATTTAATCCTCTTGGTGTAAGCAAAGGAGCTGCTTTAAAGTGGTTGGCTAATTATTTACATATAGATACCAAAGATGTGATTGCGATTGGTGATAATTATAATGATGTGTCAATGATTGAAATGGCAGGATTAGGTGTATGTGTGGCAGGTGCCAGTCAAGATATTCAAGATATCAGTGATTATGTGACAACTGTAGATTATGATCAGGGAGCAGTTAAAGAAGTGATTGAAAAGTTTATAGGGGGAGGAAATGGAAAATGAAATATAAAGTGATAGCAAGTGATATGGATGAAACATTGTTGAATGATCAGCATGTCATTTGTCAAAGAAATATTGATTTAATTCGTTTAGCCAAAGAAAAAGGAGTTAAGTTTGTTCCGGCAACGGGACGTGGTTTTATGTCTATTCAACGTGATTTAAAATTACTGGGATTATATGATATTCCTCAAGAATATGTTATTTCATTTAATGGTGGCGCTTTAACAGAGAATAAAAACAATCAATTGCTTTATTTTGAAGGGTTATCTTTTGAAAAAACAAAGGAAATCTTTGAGTTTGGTTTACAACAGGATGTTTGTCAACATATTTATACAAAAGATAAAGTGTATGTTTTTAATTTATCTGAATCAGAAGCAAAACGTATTCAAGAACAACAGGTAGAATGTGAAATTATGACAGAGAATTCTATGGATTTTTTAAAGGATGAGCCTATATCAAAGATTTTATTTCAAAATACAGATGTTCCTTATTTGATGAGTTTAGAACCTCAAATGAAATCAATAACAGAAGGAATGTGTGCTGTCAGTTATTCATCTAATCGTTATATGGAGTTTAATAAGATTGGTGTGGATAAAGGAGAAGGATTAAAACATCTGGCTCAAATCATTGGCGTGGATTTGTCTGAATGTATTGCTGTGGGGGATAATTATAATGATTTACCAATGTTAGAAGTGGCAGGATTGTCTGTGGCTGCCGGAAATGCGGTGGATGATGTCAAAAAAGTTTGTGATGTTGTGACAAAGGCTGATAATAATGAAGGTGTTATTGCTGAAATTATTGAAAGGTTTATTCTGTAATGGATTTTAAAACAATCATAAATCGTGAACGTCAAATGCCTTATTATCAGCAGTTAGAAGCGTTTGTCAATCATGAATATCAAACTCATACTGTTTATCCACCACGTCAACGTATTTTTCATTGTTTCAATTTTAAAGATTATGAAGATATAAAAGTTGTGATTATTGGCCAAGATCCTTATCATGAAGAACATCAGGCCAATGGTTTGGCATTTAGTGTGGCTAAAGGTGTGCCTATTCCACCGAGTCTTGTTAATATTTATAAAGAGGCACATGATGATGTTGGGATAGAGATTCCTCGTCATGGAGATTTGTCTGCTTGGGCAAATCAAGGAGTTTTATTATTGAATACAGTTTTAACAGTTCAGGCACATCGTGCCAATTCACATAAGGAAAAGGGCTGGGAAGTTTTTACAAATCATATCATTGAAGCGATGAATCAAAGAGAAAAGCCTTTAGTCTTTATTCTTTGGGGTAGACAGGCTATTGATAAAGCTAAAATGATTGATCAGACAAAGCATTGTGTGATTACAAGCCCTCACCCTTCACCTTTATCTGCTTATCGTGGTTTTTTTGGTTCTAAACCTTTTTCTAAAACAAATCAGTTTTTAATAAGTCAAGGAATAGAACCTATAGATTGGAGGATTCGATAATGTTTACAGATGTTCATGAAGCCATAGCATACATAGAATCAAAACGAAGTAAAAGATCAATTGATGCTTTTAGAGATACTTTAAATAAATGTCATATTTTAATGAAACAGAAAAATATGATTCATATTGCAGGGACAAATGGAAAAGGTTCAACAGTGAATTACTTACGCAGTATACTTAATGCTCATGGGTATAAGGTAGGGACTTTTACCTCACCGTATTTGATTTGTCATAATGATCGTATACGTGTTGATGATATACCTATTAGTGATGAAGATTTGTTAAAATATGTCAATCAATATTATGCCATTATTGAAGAAGATGGACTGTCTATGTTTGAAATTGATGTGTTAATTATGTTGGCATATTTTCAATCCTTAGATTTAGATTATCGTATTATTGAAACTGGAATTGGAGGAATGAACGATAAAACGAATGTCATTGATCCTATTGTGAGTGCTATTACCAATATTGGTTTAGATCATCAAAAGCAATTGGGTGATATTTATGATATTATCAATGAAAAAATGGGCATTATTAAACCTCATCAAATGTTTATCACAAGTGAAACCAAAGGGACGATTCTAGCGCGTTTTCAAGAACAATGTGACGCTATGGGTGCAGTGATGTATGTTGTTCCTGAATATCAGGTTTCTCGTTATCCTTTTCATTTTCGATATCGTGATATGGCATTTACTTTGGAAAATCAAGGGATTTATCAAGTGACAAATGCACGTCTGGCATTAACAATTGCTTCTAAACTGATTAAACTTGATCCTATTGTTACACAACCGGCAATTGAACATGCTTCATGGAAAGGACGCTATGAAACATTGGATTATCAAGGTGTGAAAGTGGACATTGATGGTGCTCATAATATGCCGGGTATTAAGGCTTTATTACAAACCCTGAGAGTCAAAAAAGAGGAAGATGTGGCGATTGTCTTTTCATGTTTAAATGATCGTGATGTTGATGAAATGTTGGAAGCTATGTTAAAGGCGGGTTATCATGTTTATATCACGACTTTCCAAGATGAAAGAGCTATTGATTTATCGTCAATAGCACCACGTCCTCATTTGACAATTGTCAATAGTTTTATTGAGGCTATGCAAACAGCCTATATTAAAAAACAGCATATTGTTGTAACGGGATCTTTACATTTTATTTCTCGTGTCAGAAAATATTTGATTGATCTTCAAACACAAGATACAAAAAACCAATAAAGGAGATGAACTCTTTCATTGGTTTTTATTTTTATCGTGTATTGAAATTGATGGGTTCATCAAATTCTGCCCAATCAAAATAAACAAACTGAAAAATATAGTATTTTTGGTTTTTAGGATCTCGTACAACAAAATGATCTCTACCAACTTGTTCAATGATTCCTTTGTAAATACGATCACGCCAATCTTCACTTCCGGTATATGTGAAATAGAAAGTGCCAAGTTTTCCAATATTTAAACGCAAAATATTTTCTAGATAAGTCTGTTCAGAAATAGGGGTTGGTAATGAAGATGTTTGTGAACTGGGTATGATTGATTGATTATTTGTATCCATAGATTCTCCTTTATAAATCACATTTTATTTTTGCACCGGGTGCATAAAAGCAGTGGTTTTTATAGCGACCACTTAATTCACCATAGAATTGTTGGGGACAGGTGACATTACGACCAGGATTTTTAAACCAGAGGGCATTGGTGGCAGGTTCAATACGATAGCCATCGATATTACGTAAAGCTAATTCTTTTTCTTTAGCATTGACTGGCTGATTGAAAAGGGGTTGACCAACACCGGAAAAGGCATTTTTTTGATAGATCACTTCAGAAATGGTACGGGTGTTTTTAAAAACATCACAGTTGGCTACAACACGATTGACAACAACGTTACCAACCATTAACATGCCTTCTTCACCTTCACCTAATGCCTCTGCTTTCATGATACGGGCTAATAATTCAACATCAGAATCATTGTATATGATTCGTGGGGACATTGTGATCACCTCTCTTTAATATATGAAAAAATAAGAAAAAGTTGACTCAAATGAAAAAATATTGATGAGTCCAAGATTATTTGGAAAAGAGGAAAATAGGTGAAAAAAATTTCATTAAAAATGACATGAAATAGTATTTTTTTAAAAAAGAATGTGATAAAATAAAAACATAGGTAAGCACTTTCATAATCACGATTGAGGAGGAAAAATTATGGGAAAAGAAATTGTTGCGATGATTTTAGCTGGAGGACGTGGTACACGTCTTGAAGCCTTAACTGCAAAAGTAGCGAAACCTGCTGTGCATTTTGGAGGAAAGTATAGAATTATTGACTTTCCTTTAAGTAATTGTGCTAACTCTGGTATTGATGTGGTTGGAGTTTTGACACAATATGAATCAGTTCTATTAGGAACATATGTAGGTGCTGGAACAAAATGGGGTCTTGATGGAAACAATTCATTAGCTGCCATCTTACCAGCACGTGAAAGAGGTGGCGTTGGAGCTACTTGGTACGCTGGAACAGCAGATGCCATTTATCAAAATATTAGTTTCTTGGATCAATATGATCCGGAATATGTTTTGATCTTATCAGGAGATCATATTTATAAAATGGATTATGCTGAAATGTTAGCA
>UMEI01040149.1_pt1 | contig 22923 bp, 17 predicted proteins | sample 1964711 | NCBI WGS metagenome assembly UMEI01 (sample SAMEA4836016, study PRJEB28245) | human gut metagenome | biome: gut microbiome; material: fecal sample | place: Denmark | collected 2008 | reverse complement strand
TTGTCTGTCAACAACTTTTTAAAATTCTTTTTTGTTGTCTCGGCGACAACTCGTATAATTTATCATAACTTCAAGGGATTGTCAACAACTCTTTTGAATTTTTTTGATTTTTTTAACAAAGGTATTATGGCTTTTTTTGCCTGATATATTCTCATTATTTCCTTATTAAGATTTTTTCACAGCATTCTCTTTTTTCTATAATATTATTCCATAAATTAAGATTACCCCACTTTTCGTAGAGTAATCTTATTAACACTTTTTAAAGCCAATCGCTTTATACTTTGTATTACTTCAATCTTATCCTAACAAGTATTTCTCTATTGCTTCCGCACATCCACTATGATCACAATCATTTTCCAAAACAACATCTGCTATTTCTTTTACTTTGTCAATTGCGTTTGCCATTGCAACGCCAAGACCTGCGGTCGCTATTGCATCCATATCATTTTCTGCATCACCTACATCTATTGCTTTATTAATTCCAAATCCCAAATGGTTACAAAGCCATGTTAAGCCCGTTCCCTTAGTAACGTTGGCAGGCGATACTTCAAGAGAGTTTTCTTCTGCATAATTAAATACCAAATCATATTTTGATAATATTTTCTTTGTTACTTCCCTTGCCTCAGGTGTAGAATGGTAAATGTTGATTTTACTTGCAGACTGTCCTTTTTGTTTGCAATATTCAAAAACATTATCTACTTTTGTTGCTACACTATTTAACAACTCCTTATAAACATTCAAATGGAAATGTTCAAGATTATCCAAGTCTGTTTTTTTCGCTATTGCCTCTGTTGTCTGTAGAATTACCATAACATCACTTGTTTCTGCTATTTCTGATATTTTGTCTATAACTTCATTTGGAATAGGAGCACAATATATTATTTCTTCTTTTTCAAGGTCATATACCATTGCCCCACTTATACATACTAAATATTTTAGTCCTTTAATAATATCCGTATATTCCCTTAATTCTGCCACTGATCTTCCTGTGGATAAAACAACTTCCTTGCCCTGACTAAATGCTTTCTCAATTGCAGCCATATTTTCCGGTGTAATCTTTTTCTTTGAGTTAAGCAATGTTCCATCCATATCCAATCCAATTAATTTATATTCGCTCATTTTCCAATCCTCTCTATGTTATTTTTCTTTTGTAACAATAATTATAGAGTGTACTAAAACTTTGTTATTTTAACACCCTAATCTTTATAGTGCACAACAATTATGTGCCACGCAATTCTACGTGGCACATAATGTTTTATTTATTAACTTTGCTATTAATGTCTGCTGTAAGTTTATTAATAATGTTTTGAACTTCTGTTACCGCCTGGTCAACCGGAGTCTTCTGCTTGTCAATCGACTTGTCACGTGTTGAAATTTCAACTACATTTTCTGCAAGATTTCTTGGACTTACCACAACTCTTACAGGTACACCTAAAAGGTCTGCATCTGCAAACATTGCTCCAGGTCTTGCTTTTCTGTCATCATAAATAACTTCAATTCCCATATTCTGAAGAGTTTCATAGATTTCATCTGCCTTTTCCTTACATTCAGCATCATCTGAACGTAAGCAACACAAATGAACCTGCCAAGGTGCAATTGTAATTGGCCAAATTGGGCCATAATCATCATGTCTTACTTCGCAAATTGAAGCCGCCATACGACCTACACCTATACCGTAACATCCCATAATAGGATACTGTTCCTTACCATTTTCGTCTGTGTATGTAAAGTTCATTGCCTTTGAATATTTTGTACCAAGTTGGAAGATATTACCAACTTCAATACCTCTTGAAATATTAATAACAGGCTTGCCACAGTTTGGACAAATACCTCCTTCTGTGATTTTTGCAAGGTCAACGTATTTAGCATCCGGGCAATCTCTTTCCACATTAAATCCTGTGTAGTGAGTATCAACCTTGTTAGCTCCTGTTACAAGATAATCAATTCCTTCAAGAGAATTGTCAAAATATACTGTAACCTTATCTGAAATTCCAACAGGTCCGATAAAGCCTGCTGTTAAAATACTGTCATCTTCAATTACAGCAGGATGAATGTCTTCACCTACTGCATTAGTTAATTTTGTTTCATTAATATCAAGGTCACCACGGATAAATGCAACAATATAGCTGTCATCAGCATTTTTCTGGTATACAACAGCCTTAGCCGTATTTTCTGCAGGTATCTTTAAGAAATCGCAAAGTTCTTCAATTGTACCTGTACCAGGTGTTGAAACTTCTTTTAATTCTTCTTTTGGAATCTTGTTTTCATTCTTAATAATGCTTGGTGCAGCTTCTACGTTAGCACTGTATCCACATTCAGGACAGATTGCAATTGAATCCTCTCCTACAGGTGTTAAAAGCATATATTCGTGAGAAATGCTACCACCCATCATACCTGAGTCTGATTTTACGATTGCAACTTCAGGAATACCACATCTTGCAAAAATTCTGCTGTATGCATCATAAACTTTCTGATAATACTGTTCCAAATCTTCCTGTGATGTATGGAATGAATAAGCATCCTTCATTGTAAATTCACGTACTCTGATAAGTCCTGCTCTTGGTCTTGCTTCGTCACGGAATTTAGTCTGAATCTGATAAATCATAAATGGATATTTAGCATAGCTGTTAGCATATTCCCTAACAAGCTGTACAGATGCTTCTTCGTGAGTCATACCAAGAACCATCTTGCTTCCTGTTCTGTCTGTAAATCTTAAAAGTTCTGAACCAACGCTTTCATATCTGCCTGATTCTTCCCAAAGACTTCCAGGTAATGCTACAGGGAATAAAACTTCCTGTCCATCAAGTTTATCCATTTCGTCACGGATTATATTTTCTATTTTTTGAGAAATACGTTTCATCGGCGGGAACTGTGAGTAAATACCATTAGCTACGTTCTTGATATATCCTCCTCTTACCATTAATGCATGGCTGTCAATAAGACAGTTAGCCGGTCTTTCCTTAAATCTGTCCCCAACAAGTTTTGATAATTTCATGTTCTTTCTCCTATTATTTATTTTTTAGTGTAGCTCTTGTCAACATCTATGTTGTTAACACCTACTATCCGAATTATTTTAATACATATTAAAACAAAAATCAACGCATAAGCCTTAATATGCGTTGATTTTTGTATGATTACAGTGTCAAAAGTGCTAAGCACATAGCAATCCGTATAATCATTCTGATGCTACTTAATAACTATCTTCTTAATTGCTGATGTTCCTTTGTTCTTTCTATTATAAGCTACAACCTTGTACTGATATGTCTTACCTTTTTTAAGCTTGCTGTCTTTGTACTTAACAGTTGTATTCTTCTTTATATTCTTAACTTTTTTCCACTTTGTATACCTTTTGCCTTTTGCTTCCCTTCTATATACATAGTAACCCTTTGCAGCCTTTAATTTTTTCCATGTAACAATAGCTTTTTTCTTCTTTACTGTTACTTTGATTTTAGGCTGTGGGAAAGTTATCTTTCCACTTTTTGTAACAGATGTTCCTGTTGCGTTTTTAAGTGTTGCTTTTATTTTATATTTACCAACTGTTTTGGCATTTATTTTTCCCGTTGCACTTATTGTGGCTTTCTTTGTATTGTAAGACTTAAAAGTAAAGTTACTGTTGTCTAACAATACATTTTGTGATGCCCATTCAGGGTTTTGTACATAAAGTTTAACTGTTTTTTTGTTTCCTATTTTAAGGTTATAGCTACTACTGTCTAATCTAAGTTTTGTCTTGCTTAAGAAGTCTCCGTCTACTGTTACTGTAACCACTACGTTCTTATCTGCTGGCCGACTTATTGTTGCCGGTGTGTCTGTTCCAAAACACTGTACCCAGAACACTGTTCCACCCTGAGTAAAGCAACCAATTCCTATTGTTTTAAAATAGCTTGTAAGAATATTTGCTCTATGCCCTGCACTGTTCATCCATGATGTCATTACTGCATCTGCACTTGACTGACCACCTGCAATATTTTCCGCTTCCATTTTGTCTGTTGCGCTAAAGCATGACGATCCGTCAGGTCTTGTATGTGAAAAATACAGTGCCACTTCTGCTGCTCGCTGCATTGCCACGTCAAGAAGGTCTTTATCCATTTTCAACTCTGATAAGCCTTTGCTTTTTCTTTCTTTGTTAACTATTTTCAAAACCTTATAGGCTTCACTGTACTTGTCTGTACCTTTATATTTTATTTTTGTAAAAATACCATAATCTCCATTGTTTCCCTTTGAAAGCCATGTTGGATATTTAGTTATTGATGAGCCTTCAAAAGCTCCACTTTCAATTAATGTAATTGATTTTGGATAGCTTATTGTTGACAATGCTTTGCAGTTCTTAAATGCATAAACCTGTATTGTTTTTAGTGCTGTAGGTAATGTAACACTTGAAAGCTTAACACAATCCATAAAAACTCTAGGTTCTAATGTTTCAATGGCAGAATTATCCATAACCACCTTTGTCAAATTAGAACATCCACTACATAAAAGATATGGCACTGTTTTTACTTTTGCATAAAAATTCAAAGTTCTAAGGGCTGTACAATTCTGTAATAGAAATGAACCTATAGAAGTTACATTTTTAGGTATTGCAATTTCATCTAATGCTTTCATTCCATAAAAAGCTCCATCGCCTAAAGTTGTTACACCACTTGTTATTGTTATCTTTTTTAAATTTTTTCCATAGCTAAAACCGTATGCCGTTACTGTCTTTACTGTAGATGGAATAGTAAATTCTGTTCCTGTTTTAGCTGCAGGATAGCTTTCTAATGTGGTCTTATTCTTATTATATAGAACATAATTTTCAGCAACATAATTCTTATTGTTGCTACTTACTTCTATTTTTTCAAGATTTTCAGCCTTATATCCTATGCCATCTTTAATAGTTGTTACACTTTTGGGAATAACTATTCTTTTTACTGAACTGTTATAAAAAATGTAATTTCCTATTTCTGTTGTTGCTCCCGGAAATTCAAAATCATCTAAATCTGTTCCCTGAAATACATAATCTCCAAATTTTTTTACTCTTTCCATTCCTGTATAAGACTGTAATTTAGTGTCTGCAAAAGCGCCATCACCAATACTTGTTACAGTAGATGCAACTGTTACTTTTGTCATATTATAGCATGAGTTAAAGTTTGCTTCTCCAATAGAAGTAATTCCGCTGTTAACTCTTACCTCACTTATTCTGTCTCTGTCCTTGTACCATGGAATGTTGGCTATCTTTGTATAATCAGGCATAGCCCCTGTTCCACTTATTGTAAGCACACCATCATCTGTAAGTACACCTTTTATGGTAGAACTAACATTGTATGTAATTGATGCTGCCATTACTGTTGTTGCTGAAAACGGAACGTTAAATCCCACAACCATTGTTAGAACTAAAATCGTTGTAATAATTCTTTTAAATAAATTTTTCATGAGTACCTCCCTATATTTGTCTTACGGACTTTATCATATCACTAATTTGTTTTTTGTATACCCCATAAATCTGAATTTTTCAAATAACAGTATAATACGTTCATATTCGTCCTGTTCTATTTCAGTATATTTTACACTTAATATTGCATATAATTCCATTGGTTTAACGTATTCACCTGTAACTCCTGATATTTCGATAAGTTTTTCTATCTGAGAAATATAATACTGTTCATCAATATGTATATAGAAGCTATCTTCCTCCAGAAAAATCGAATTGTAAAATTCTCTTTCTCCTTCCAGCTTTTTTAATTCTTTATTAATCTTCAATCTCTGCCTTAAATATAAATTAAGCAATACTATGGCAAAAACTATTACAATAAGAAAACGCCATAAAAACGCTTCGTTTTGTTTTGCAAATTGCAAAACATTTTCCATATTTTTTAGTTTTTGTTTTTTTACATATTTATGTTCTTGTCAAAATCAAAAAACTGTCAAATACGTTAATTGTTCCATATCCCCATTGTTCACTTGGATACCTAATGTCTCTGTTTCGTTCTGCCCCTCTTATAAGGTAGTTTTTAATGTAATTGTTTTTCATATATGGCTCATTGTCCTCCACAATTCCCCATTGAAGTATCTGTGCACAGGCTCCCGCACCTAATGCGCACGCCACTGACGTTCCAGTCCTTCTTGTATACCCTCCTGAAATTCCCGGGCCGTAAACATTTACTGCCGGAGCTGTCATATCCGGTTTGATTCTATTCTCCCTTGTGAAGCCTCTCCCCGACTTGGGATAGAAGGCATTGGTTACATTGTCATATCCTCCAAAAGTTATAACATTCTCTGTCGCGGCCGGCACTGTTAATGTCATATCCGGATTAGGTGTTAGAAAATAGTTTCCTTCCGGTGTATATTGTCTAAGTCCGCCCCATATATTAAAGTTTCCATCTAGAATATTATTTCCGTAAACTTTAATAGTCCATATACCGGGGCTTGGCTGTTTAAATCTCATAAAAATCAACTGTCCTCCTGTCCCCGACTCCACAAGTTCATATGTTAATTCAATTGAAGATTGCTCAAACACAAAATTAATGTTTTCTACGCTACCCTGCCGCACCGGGATTCTTGGCACGCTTTCCCCGAAAGGCGACACAAAGCCTACTGAAAATATATCCGGAGCGTTACCCCACAGTTCTAAAACAAAGCCCGGCACATTATCGCCTACACGAAATTCTACGTTGTGAGTGGTGTTTTCGGTTGCTATTCCTATTGTACCTCTATAATGAAGTCTTTCATTGCCTTCATTTCCTGCTGCCACTACAACGCAGTTGCCTATTTTGCTTCCTATTCTGTTAAGCACTTCATCTAAAGGTGAGCCTCCTGCTCTTCCACCATTTCCACATCCTAATCCTACAACTATAACTATTGGCTTTTTTTGTTTTATTGCCACATTTTTCAAAAAAGAAGCTGCAAGCATTATGTCATTTTCCTGATAAAGAGGCTGACTTCCCATGGCATAAAAATAATTAGTAAGATATTTTTTTGCCTCCTTAAGTTTTACCATAACAATTTCGCTATCCGGCGCCGCCCCTATAAAATCCCCCTGCTCATCATAACTTCCACAGGCTATCCCTGCCATAAAAGTTCCGTGACCATTTTCGTCCCTGTGCGGAACCACTTCTAACGGATTGTCTGCCTGAAGCGCCCTGTTTATTTCTTCTCTTGTATACTCACTTCCATAACTAAAGCCCTCTGGCGGATTTCCCTTAACATCAGTCTGATCCCATATACTCAAAATTCTTGTTTGCCCTGTGGACTTTTGAAACAACTTGTTTGTATAATCAATTCCCGTGTCAATAAAGCCAATTATCACATCTCTCCCTGTAAGATTAAACCCCGACTGATTCTGCAACCTTATGGAACCTGTTGCCGCCACGGCAGTTGTATCCATTAAACCGTACAACTTTGGAATAACATTGTATGTAAAATTAGCAACATTTATAGTAGGTAGCATATCAAGCCTGTAATATGCACAAAAGTACGAATCATCTATAACCTGAGTACATTCAACCTGCTCCGTTAAGGCTTCACTAATGTCACCGTTATACCTGCCAATGAAATCACCATATTCCTCTGACAAAATAATATTATTACACTTCATTGATTGCCCTTGAAATAAAATTAATATAAGTTTATGTAGGAGCGGGGGAAGATATGAACGGAATTATGCAATGCGTACCCCGATAGCAGGTATTCTGGGACATAAACAATGCAAACAATATAAATCAATACAAAAATACCCGGAGTTATAGAAATTTAGATAATTAATTTTCCACAACTCCGGGTATTATATTTCTATTATTTTTTTAAGTTCTTCTAACCTTCTATAAGGTCCTGGCCTCTCATTCCTATTACCGGGCCGCCTGTTCCATTAATGTATTCTTCTGTAATTTTTACAGTTCCAATGTTGTCATCTTTTGGAATTTCATACATTATATCAAGCATAAATTTCTCAATGATTGCCCTTAGTGCTCTGGCCCCTGTTTTCTTTTCTATTGCTTTCTTGGCAATTGTTCTAAGAGCACCTTCCGTAAATTCAAGTTTTACTTCATCAAGTTCAAGCAATTTCTGATACTGTTTGATAATTGCATTCTTTGGATCTGTAAGAATCTTTACAAGCATGTCTTCTGTTAATCCATCCAAAGTAAATACAATTGGAAGTCTTCCAAGAAATTCAGGAATCATACCAAATTTTCTCAAATCTTCTGATGTTACTTTTTTCATAACATTAGGATCATTATCGTATTTGTCTGTTAATTCACTTTGGAAGCCTATGGCTGCCTGCTTGTTAAGTCTTTCCTTAATAATGTCTTCCAAATCCGGAAAAGCGCCACCGCAAATAAACAAAATATTTTTTGTGTTAACTGTTGCAAGTGGCACCATTGCATTCTTGCTTGTTGCACCAACAGGAACTTCAACTTCGCTTCCTTCCAAAAGCTTAAGCATTCCCTGCTGAACTGACTCTCCGCTTACATCTCTGCTACTTGTATTCTGTTTCTTTGCAATCTTGTCTATTTCGTCAATAAAAATAATACCTGTTTCTGCTCTTTCAACATCATTGTCTGCTGCTGCCAAAAGTTTTGAAACAACGCTTTCAATATCATCGCCAATATACCCTGCCTCTGTAAGTGATGTTGCATCTGTTATTGCAAGAGGAACATCTAATAACTTAGCTAAAGTCTTAACAAGGTATGTTTTACCTGAACCTGTAGGTCCAATCATTAACATATTTGACTTTTCAATTTCAATTTCGTCCATTGTGTTTGTTGCCACTCTCTTGTAGTGATTATAAACTGCAACAGACATAACCTTCTTAGCATAATCCTGTCCAATAACATAATCGTCTAACTTACCTTTTATAACATGAGGTGCAGGAATCTTGTTAATATCCAAAACAGGTGCTTCTTTCTTTTCTGAAGATTTTTTCTTTTTAAGTTTCTGTTTCTTTGGAATTTCTCTTCTAAAATCATCCGTAGTCATCATATGAATTCCCGGAGTATTAAGCAACTCTTCTAATTCATCCTTGCTTATGCTCATATTCATGCCAAAGTTCTGGAAACTATTAAAACTCTTCTGCAGACAATCTGCGCACACACAAATTCCACCCGGCATATCAATCATAGTTCCTGCTTTACTTTCAGGTCGTCTACAAACATAACAAATCTTCTCGTATTCATCTTCATTACTCTTGTCTGATGAATCGCCATTCTCACTTTTATCAACATTGTTATTGTCTGTAGAATTGTTATCATCATTTACTATTACTTTATTATCATTTTCCTTTGAGTTATTGTCTATAACTTGATTGTTTTCAGCTACAACCTCTCGGAAATCATTTTCATCTAAAGTCTTGTTTTCAAATTCATCTTTGTTCATTGTATCTCTCCATTCTGCGATATTATTCACAAATAAAAAAAGTATATCACATTTAATCTTACATACTAATCCACAACATACTCTGCGAACATCAGTAATTTAATATGAAACACCATTTAATACATGGCTTAGTTTAACATATATTAACTAAAATTAAAACATACAAAATTGACCATATTCTGACTTAAATGTTACATATTTTTTAACATTTCAAAAGAGGCAACCCTCTACCGGATTGCCTCTTTGTTATAAACAAAACACTTTATGAGAAAGAAATTTTTAACTTTTTTAGTTTGCGGCATTCTGTGTTGTTTCAATTACGCTCTTGTCGCCAAGTGTAACTGTAACATCTTTTGTCTTGTATTCTCTGCCGTCTCTGTATTCTATAGTTACTTTAACCTGTTCGCCTTTCTTGTAGTATTCAAGCATACTCTGTAATGATGCCATTGATGAAACATCCTGCCCGTCAAATTTTGTAATTACATCTGATGCTGCGATTCCAGCATTTTCAGCAGGGCCACCTTTTACTACGCTCTGTACCTGGATTCCCTGTGGAATTGAGTAAGCCTGTGATGTCTGCTCATCTACATCAAACCCTGAAATTCCAAGGTAACCCCTTTCGTCTTCTGATACTTTTGTTCTTGTTTCTTTTGTTTCAAGGTCACTAATAATATCTTTTACAGATGAAATTGGGATTGCAAAGCCCATACCTTCAACGCTGGCATTTGAGCTGCTTCCGCTTGATGAATATTTTGCAACGTTAATTCCGATAACTTCGCCACTGGCATTTAATAATGCTCCGCCACTGTTACCACCGTTAATTGCTGCGTCTGTCTGAAGTAATGTCATTGTCTGATTTTCAAGCTGAACCTTTCTGTCTTTTGCACTGATAATGCCTGTTGTTACTGACTGTCCATATCCTAAAGCATTACCAATTGCAATAACACCTTCACCAACGTTAACTTTATCTGAATCACCTAATGTAGCTTTCTTAATATTTTTTAATACATCTGATGGAATGTCTTTTAATTTTACTGCAACAACTGCTACGTCTTTTGTTGAATCAGTTCCCTTAATGTATCCATCAACTGAATCCTTTGATTCTGTTCCGGCAAACTGAATCTTTAAGCTGTCTGCGCCTTCAACAACGTGATTGTTTGTAACTATAAGAAGTTCTGTACTTGTCTGGTCTACAATAATACCTGAACCTGCTGCATCTTCTTCATATGAATTGCTCTTGTTGTTTCCGCTATTTCCACCACCAAAATAGTATTCCCAAATATCCTGTGAATAATCGTTTCTTGATTCAACTAATGTCTTGCTTGTAATAGCTACAACACTTGGCATTGCACTGCTTACAACACTTGAAACATCTGTTACTGTAACGCCTGATGTTGATGAAGAATTAGCATCGTTCTGTGTGTTTGTTGAGCCGATTGATTCGTAATTGCCTGAATCACTGCTATTGTCATTGTTACTATTGCTATTGTTATTATTGTTGCTTAATGTTCCGTCTTCCAAAACATTTGTTAATGAATCTTTATTCTTTGAAAAATAAGCTGCTGAAATACCAATTGTTCCTGCAAGTAAAACTACACAAACTGCAACAACGGCTATTAAAGTTCTCTTCTTTTTCTTCTTTTTACCATTACCATTGTTATTGTTGTTACTGTTATAATTGTAACCATTGTTTGTCTGAGAATCATTTGTTGAATAATAATATCCATTATTCTGTGAATTATTAGAATTGCTATTATAATAACTGCCGTCCTGAGTATTGTTATAATAGCTGCCATTCTGTGTACTATCATTGCTACTATTGTTGCTTCCCTGCGAATAATAAGTACCATTTCCACTTACATCATCTGCATTATGATGCTCATCATTTACATATGACTGTCTGTAAACACTGCTTTCCTGTTCAGCTGTCTGCTCTGTATTCTGTTCTGAACTATTCACAGCATCCTGTGAAACCTGCTGGCTGTTTACCTCTTCAAAATTATTGTTTTCTGTACCTGATATATTGTCATCGTTGTTTTCCTCCGGATTTGAACCAAATCCATTTGGATTCTCGTTATCGTACATCTTCCTTTTCTCCTTTCAAGCTCTTTTTTTTAAATAAAGAACAAAATTTTGTATTACCTCATCTATTCCTTATTTGATTATAGGTATAGTTTAACGGCTAGTTGTGTTGATTTTGTGTTCTACTTATTAAAAAATTGCGAAAATCTGCCTATTGTTTGCGGGCTGCCATTTTCGGCTACTATATGCAGAAAAAAGGAGTCGCAATTTGCAACTCCTACATTTTTAATAAAACTGGCTCTTGCCGCCATCATCATAATCATAACTTACGGATTCTGTCTCACCTTCCTTATTCTTTTTAGCATCTCCACTCATGTCTATACCTGTTGAGCCATCCGGATACACACCTGTATCAGTCTGTATCTGATTTCCGATAGTATTAACAGTGCTTGTTGGCTGGTAATTCTTTTCACCGAAAAGATACTCATGAAGCTCTGATACGTTATCACTTAAGCCTTTTGGCATAACATAACTGGTTCCACTAATAGTTCCCGTTTCAAGGTTTGACGGAAATCCCTGACTTCCCGATAATTTAAAATCAAATATAATTGGAATCATATTTACAATTTCTTTAAAAGTAAAACTTGTGGAAATAATTTTGTTTTTGTTAGTGTTGGCATTCATAACACCCGAAACCATTTCCTGCAATTCGCTAAAGCTTGCACTCTTTGCCTTTTCTACCAACTTCATCATAACTGAACGCTGTCTTGCTGCTCTACCAAAATCGTCTCTAACCTCTTCCCCTGTTTTTGGATCATAGAAAGTAGCTTTTCTGATTCTACAATATGTTGTGGCCTGAATACCATTTAACTTAATATTCTTTCCACTCTTCTTAACATATTTGGGTTTTACACCAATTGAGCTACAAGTACTGCTCATATGATAATTAAGCTGCTGTAATTCGTCATCTGTAAGATTAACTTTTATTCCTCCCAATGTGTCTATAATCTCAGCAACACCTGAAAAGTTAACTGTAACATAATCAGTAATGTTAAGGTCAAGATTCATGTTAAGTGTATTAATTGCCGTTTCAGGTCCACCACCTGCATAGGCTGAATTAACCTTAAAGTACTTATAAATAGTTCCATCTTTTCCGTAAATTCCAAGATAAGTATCCCTATACACTGATACCATTTTTACTTCGCCTGTAGTGTTATGTACACTAACAATAAGTATGGAATCGCTGTTAGAAGCATCAACTTCTCCTTCTCTTGAATCTACACCAAACAATACAAAATTAGTATATTCTTCTGAATAATTGTATTTAAGTTTGTTAGTTTTGATACTGCTATCATCAAAATTAAGATCTCGTATACTCTCGTTGTAACTGTTATTTCCCCACCAGGTTATAATTTTCTGGCCTATTGCTGTGTTTGCCATAGCCTTTACAACCTGGGTCTTTACTGATGGCACAAATAAAATCACAGCCATCATAACTATAAGTAGTCCAAAAATAACTTCAATTGTTGTTACAAATCTTTTTAATCGTTTTACTGTTTTTAACTGTTGCTCTGAGCTTTTCGTTTTTCTCCTAGAACTCATGCTTTTCTCCAATCATCTTCTTTTTAGTAACTTATAATTAATCTTATCTGTATCCGTTAGGATTGTTCTTCTGCCAATTCCATGAATCAGCACACATTTCCTTAATGTCGTATTTTGCTTCCCAACCTAATTCTTCCTTGGCCAAAGTTGCATCTGAATAACATTCAGCAATGTCACCAGGTCTTCTGTCTGTAATTACATAAGGAATGTCAATTCCGCTTGCTTCGCTGAAATTCTTAATAACGTCTAATACGCTGTATCCCTTTCCTGTTCCAAGGTTATATACCTTAACTCCAGGGTTTTCTTTAATCTTATCAATTGCGTTTACATGACCTGTAGCCAAATCCATTACATGGATGTAATCTCTAACTCCTGTTCCGTCAGGTGTTGGATAATCATTTCCAAATACATTAACTCTTGGAAGTTCTCCTGTTGCAACCTTTGTAATGTAAGGCATAAGGTTGTTTGGAATTCCGTTAGGATCTTCGCCGATAAGTCCACTCTTGTGTGCTCCAATTGGGTTAAAGTAACGAAGAAGAATTACATTCCATTCCTTGTCTGCAAACTGAATGTCTGTAAGAATCTGTTCAAGCATTGACTTTGTCCAGCCATATGGGTTTGTACACTGTCCCTTAGGGCATTTTTCTGTTATAGGAATTTCTGCCGGATCTCCGTATACTGTTGCTGATGAACTAAAGATAATATTCTTTACTCCATGTTTACGCATTACATCGCACATAGCTAATGTTCCTGAAATGTTGTTTGTGTAATATTCAAGTGGCTTCTGAACTGATTCACCTACAGCCTTTAAGCCTGCAAAATGGATAACTGCATAAATATCGTTTTCTGTTAAAATCTTATCCATTAATTCTTTGTCTGCAATGTCACCTTTGTAGAATTTTAAAGTTTTACCTGTAATCTTTTCCACTCTCTTAAGTGATTCTTCGCAAGCATTGCTTAAGTTATCTATAACTACTACATCATATCCTGATTCCAATAATTCAACACAAGTATGACTTCCAATAAATCCTGCTCCACCTGTTACTAAAATAGTGCTCATTATTCTACCTCCATTATTTAGCTTTCGCTTTAATTTTTATTGTAACATTATTCATCAGTGTAGTGTTATCCGGCACTGCTACGTCCACATGTACCGTTGTTGTTCCTTCCTTAACTTTCCCCAAATCTGCACTGATGGCCATGTCATCTTTTGTTAATTGGCTGATTACTTCTTCCTCTCCCTGTAAAGTAACTTTAACCTTTTTTGTAACTAGCTGTACATCCAAGTCGCTGCTTAAGTCATTAAGAGATACTTCAGAAGCATCATATTCAAATGTTCTTGTGATAAGCTTCTTAATTAGAACCTTTACGGTTATAGTTGATTCTCCGCTAACGGACAATCCTTTTGGTAATTTGCCTGTTACATCTATATTCTGTGTCACATCACCTTTGGCATCTGACACATCTATATCATCCTGTATATCTAATGATTCAATGCTGTCAAGAGATTCTTCACTACCGTAAACTGTAATACTGTCACTTGAAAGAATCACATCATCCACAACATAACCATCTGCCGGCTTACCTAATTCATCTTTATTTATAGTTGAAATTGGAACCTGTTTTGCTCTTAAAACATTAACATTTACCCTTATCTTCTTATCTGATAATTCAATTTCATCTGATTTAATTTCTTTGTCGTTCTTATCATAAAGTATTACAGGACATTTTTTTGAAATATTAGTGTTTGTTCCATCCAAGCTACATCTTACTGCTACCTTTTTGATTTTGTCAATAATTGATGTTGGAGCTTTTACTGTAACTTCGTCTGTGGACATTGAGCTAAGCCCTGCCACATAGCCGTCAGCAACCTTTCCTGTATACTCAACAACCAAGTCTGTAAAATCTTTTTCTTCAACATTTTCCACGTCTACCAGAATAGTCTGGGCTGACTGTTTTACAATTGTAATCTTTCTTCCCAGAGAAGCATTCTTAGTTGTTACATCAACAGGAATTGAGTTGACTTTTGACAATTCCTTTAAAGATGCAGTAGCCCTGAAATCTTCTGCTGATAAGTTACTTACAATTGATCTTTTGCCTGAAACAGTAATATTCAAGTACTGTTCAGACTTAACATTATATACCATATCTCTGCTGGTTATTGCACTTTCGTTTGTAACGGATATTGGAATATTTGATACAGTAATGGTTTTCTCCGGATCGTTAACATTAACAATTGCCAGCCACAAAACCAATGCTATTAATACTGCAAGAAATTTCAAACCAATATTATTTGTCAGAGACATCTTTAGTTTCGTTAACATCTTTTTCATTGCGTCCCCTTCCTTTCAAAAATCTTCTTGGTTTAACTTCCTCTTTATCCTGAGCCTTTATAAGCTCATTTTTCAGAATTGAAGCATCTGCGTATCTAATTAACTTGCCTTCTTTTGCAATGGAAATACTTCCTGTTTCTTCTGACACAATAACAACTATACAGTCTGAAACTTCACTAATTCCAAGTCCTGCTCTATGTCTTGTACCCAAATCCTTGCTTAAAGAAGAGCTGTCTGACAGTGGCAGATAGCATGTTGCTGCCACTACCCTGTTTTCATCTATAATAACTGCACCATCGTGTAATGGTGTGTTTTTTTCAAAAATATTAATTAACAACTGGCTTGAAATACGTCCGTCTATCTTTATTCCTGTTTCAATAAACTGACCTAAATCGTGCTGCTGTCTTATAACAATTAAGGCTCCTGTTTTAGCCTTTGCCATCTCAAGAGTTGCTCTTGTTATTTCTTCAACTGATCTGTCGCTAAAATTAGATTCATTGTTGCCATTTTCAAATTTTAATACTTTGAAAATAACATTCTTTCTACCTAATTCTTCCAGAGCCCTTCTAAGTTCAGGCTGAAATATAATTACAAGTGCTATAATACCTGCACTTAATGTCTTGTTAAATATCCATAGCAGTGTTGTCAAATGAAATAAAGAAGCCACAAGCATAAAGATTACAAGCACAAAAATACCCTTTAATAATACCCATGCCCGGCTTTTTCTAAACCATAAGACCACATAGTAAATAGCTACAGACATTATAACTATTTCAACAATGTCGCTTGCATAAATTTCCGGCACTGTTAAATATTTTTCTATAAAATTTGAAACATAATTTAATACTGTGCTCACTTTATTTCCCCTTTCCATAATACTCTGCTTTATAATGTCGAAAACCTCTTCAATTAAGAATAACGTTTTTTATTTGATTTTTATTGCAAACTCTATTTCCAATTCTTCTTTTTCTTTCTCTGGGCATTAATTCTTTTAACATTCATTTCAGGTGCTACCACGTTAATCTTAGGCACTGCCTTAACGTAATAATAGTATTCGTCATCCTCAAACTGAGTATGTTCTGTTCTTGAATAATCCACTGAAAATACGAAGAACTGAATAATGCATCCTAACAATATAGAGCCTACGCTCCCAAGAATAACCTCAATTATTGAATATTCTGTGTTCAAAGTAAGTGCTCCAACCAAAATTATAACACAATCTGCCACTCCGCCTACTATAATCGCAATAATCCAGGCATTGTTAACTGATGATCTTCTTATAAAATAAACTACTAATGTAGTTATAATAAATGCTGCAATAACCAAAAATAATTGATTATTAACACTAATCATTTTTAATACTGTATTAAGATTTGCTGCGTTAGTTCCCTCTGATGCAACATTCTGAATTGCGTCTGCATTCTTGCCTATTACGGCTATCATATAATATACTATTGTTCCAAATGTAACCGATACTATTGATACAGGTGTGCATATTAATCCTGCAATAATCGGAACAATATATGGTATTTTCAGGAAAAACGCTATGGGAACAAAAAGTACGAATATTCCCTGTGTTGGTGTAAATCTAAAATACAAAAGTAACATTATTAGCAAAATAATTACCACTAATGCCCCAAGTTCTATTGATAATGTAAATATGTTAATACACATAATAGCCGTTAAAGCTGCTATTATAATTGTCCAAGGCATAAAAGCCATAATAACTGATATTCCCATTATTACAGGCCACATTGTTAATAAATCATTATAACCAACATTCTTTTTTATTAGAGTTAATGCTATAAACGCACTGATAAATTTAATAATCGGATTAACATAAAACTCATGTTCCGCGTAAAAATTCTTTAATTTCTCCTTATATACAAGTAATCCCATCATTATTCTTCATCGCCTCCCTCTCCAAGTTCATCAATAATGGCATCATATTCTAATTCCTGAATACGGTGCAGTGTTTTCAAATCTCCATTATACTCCTTTAAATGCTTTCTTATATTTCTAAACTTGTGTGAGAAAAAAGCATAACTAAAAATCATATATAAAACAACGGATACAATATATAAAATCACAAGCATTACTATTAAAGCTGTAAGTCTTCCTGTTGTTGTAAGACTTGATATAACCTTGTCAGACTTATACATAAACCATAAAACCAAACAAAGCAAATATGCAACTGTTATACACAAAAAAGATTTAAGCATTTTTAGTGACATATAATCACCTCTGAAATACTTGCTTGTTTTAATCTCTTTTTTTTGATTCTTCTGCTCATATAATGACAACTTTGTCATTAGTATAATCTTTTCATTATTAAGCATTTTAAATCTCCTTAAAATTGAATCTCCAACTTTTTCGTATAGAAACCCATAATTATTTTTAATTCTATCATAGGTGGAAAAAATTTACTACAGGATTTGAGAATTAATTTTGTTTATATGTAGTCCAAAAAGGGAACCTTGCAAACACGTTGATTTTATTATTTTGCTCCGCCGCCTATTGTACAGCGAAAACTTAAACTCGCCTTCGGCTCAAACAGTAAGTTTATCGTTGTACGCTATGCTCACAAAATTTCAAAAATCTGCCTATTGTTTGCAAAGATTCCCTTTTTGTACCATATTATATATTTATCATTATTTAATTTTTTATTCTACAATTTTATTCTTAATGCTCTTGTTGCATTCAGTACCGCAAGTACCATTACACCTACGTCTGCAAATATTGCGACCCACATATTGGCTATACCAAGTGCTCCAAGTACAAGGCAGATTGCCTTTATTGCCAATGCGAAGATTATGTTTTCTCTTACTATTTCAAGTGTTCTCTTTGATATCTTCATTGCCAACGCTATCTTTGCAGGATCGTCATCCATAAGTACAACATCTGCAGCTTCAATTGCCGCATCTGAGCCAAGGGCTCCCATTGCCACACCGATATCTGCTCTTGATAATACAGGGGCATCATTGATTCCATCGCCTACGAATGCAAGGGATTCTTTATCTCCTTTTTCTGCAAGTAGTTTTTCAACCTGCTCAACTTTATCGCCCGGAAGAAGCTCACTTCTTACCATGTCAATGCCTATTTCTGTTGCAACTTTGTCGGCAACTTTTTTGGAATCGCCTGTTAACATAACAGTTTTCTTCATTCCATTCTTTTTTAATTCAGCAATTGCCATCTTTGTTGTTGGTTTAATAATATCTGAAATTGTTATGCAACCGGCATACACGCCATCAACAGCTACATAAACTATTGTTCCTTCATCGTGTTCGTCACTTGGATTGATTCCAAGTTTTTTCATAAGCTTAATGTTTCCAGCACTAACTTTCTTGCCGTCAACGTCAGCCTGAACGCCGTGACCTGCAATTTCTTCAATATTATTTACTTTTTCAAGGTCAATTTTCTCACCATATGCTTTCTTCAAACTCTGACTAATCGGATGACTCGAACCACTTTCTGCATATGCTGCAAAATACAACAAAGTTTTTTCATCAAAATCCTTTGCAGGATATATTTTATTTACTTCGAAAACACCTTTTGTAAGTGTACCTGTTTTATCAAAAACAATGTATTTTGTCTTAGATAATTCCTCTAAATAGTTGGAACCTTTTACAAGAATACCGTTAGATGAGGCACATCCGATACCACCAAAGAAGCTTAACGGTATTGAGATAACCAATGCGCAAGGACAACTGATTACAAGGAATGTTAATGCTCTTATAATCCAATCAGGAAAATCCGGTGACATTCCCATAATAAGTCTTACTATTGGTGGCAAAATAGCCAATGCTAATGCTCCGTAGCAAACTGCCGGAGTATAATATCTGGCGAATTTTGTAATGAAGTTTTCTGAACGTGACTTCTTCATACTTGAATTTTCTACCAAATCCAAAATCTTCGAAACTGTAGAGTCACCAAATTCTTTAGTAGTTTTAAGCTTAATTGCACCTGTCATATTGATGCATCCACTTATAACTTCTTCCCCTACTTTTGCATCTCTTGGTACACTTTCACCTGTAAGTGCGCTTGTATTTAATGTTGTATTTCCTTCTGTAACAATTCCATCAATAGGGACTTTTTCTCCCGGATTTACAACAATCTCTGTACCTATTTCCACGTCATCAGGATCAACCTGTTCAATCTGTCCGTCAACTATAATATTGGCGTAATCAGGTCTTATGTCCATAAGTGCTGCAATGTTTCTTCTGCTTTTTCCAACAGCGCAACTCTGGAATAACTCACCAATCTGATAGAACAACATAACAGCTACGCCTTCTTTAAATTCTCCCAAAAGCATTGCACCTACTGTTGCTATCGCCATAAGAAAGTTTTCATCAAACACCTGCTTGTTCAAAATGCCCTTGAAAGCTTTTCTCAAAATGTCGTATCCGATAACAAAATATGGAATAAGATACAAAACAACCTGCCCCCAAATATTCACATCCGCAAATTCGCACAATATTGAAATACCTAAAATTAAAATTGCAGATGCAATAATTCTATACAAAACTGTTTTCTGTTTTTTTGTCATTTTCTCATCCTTTCTAAAACTGTTTTCTGTAGAAAAGATTTTTTCACTTCTTAATCTGCATTAAAATAACAATTTAAAATTTACAATTCTTATTTTAAATTTGTTATTTGGATTTTATAATTTGCAATTTCTTATAAGAAGATTTCACAATCATCTTCTACTTTTTTACAGTTCTTAACTGCTTCCTGCATTACTGCCTCTACATCTGCTCCGTCTTCAAATTCAACCTTTAATTTCAATGTCATAAAGCTTAATGTTGCATCCTTAACTCCTGCTGTAGCCTTAACTGCCTCTTCCATCTTTGCTGCACAATTTGCACAATCTACCTCTACTTTGTATGTCTTCTTCATAATAATTATCTCCTTTTCTTTAATATATAATCTAAACTTTAATTTTTTTATTTACATTTACGCATCTTATCTTTCTTCAATATGTTCCATTCCCATACTTAAAATTGTTCTAACATGGTCATCATCTAATGAATAAAAAATAATCTTACCCTCTCTTCTAAATCTAACCAACTTGGCATCCTTTAAAAGTTTCAACTGATGGCTAACTGCTGACTGACTTAAATTCAAAATCTGAGCAATATCACCTACGCAAAGTTCACTTTCAAACAATGCATGAAGAATTCTAATTCTTGTTGAATCTCCAAAAACTTTAAACAATTCAGCTAAGTCATATAAATCTTCCTCATCCGGTAAAGTTTCAAGAACTTTTTTAACAACTTCTTCATGAACTGCCAAAAACTCGCCGTTATCTTTATCTACCATAGGCACCTCCTTTTCTACATCAATCTAATATGTCTACAACAATTATTGTTATAAAATTGTTTGGTACTATTAATTATCATTTATTTTATGATATGAACATTTATTCATATGTTTAATTCTATTATATGCACATATATTCATATGTCAATGTTTTTGTTTGAAATTTATTGCGATATTTGTTATTTCCACCTGACACCCATTGGACCCATCCTTAATTTATATAGATTTTAGCAATTATTCTTGTTTCCCCTCCACCTCAGCAAAACACCCCCAACACTAAAAGTTTCATTTTTTTAGTATCGGGGGTGTTTGTGTATTGATGTATTTAATTTATCAATTCTATATGTTAATCAACTCATCCTGACTAGTCTAATAGATTACCAATACTCTTCATTCCTATCATTCTGTCTAGTCAAGCAGGTTTTCCATGCTCTTCATTCCTATTGCAAGTGTTGATCCATTATGGAGTAATGCTGACATTGTTGGTGGAATTATTCCGGTAACGCCTAGTACAATTAAGCCCGCATTGAAGCTTACTATGAATCTGTAATTCTTGTCAATTCGTTTAACTAAGCTATTGCTCAATGCCTTTAATGTTACTATTTCATAAAGGTTATCTGCGCCTATTGTTACATCAGCGATTTCTCTTGCAATTTCTGCACCATCGCTAATTGATATTCCTATATCGGCTGCTGATAATGCAGGTGAATCATTTATTCCATCACCTATCATTATGACCTTTCTGCCTTTAGCCTTTTCTTTCTCTACGAAATTAGCCTTATCTTCAGGCAATACTTCTGAATAATATTCATCAATTCCTGCCTTCTTAGCTATGGCTTTTGCTGTACGGTCGCTGTCGCCTGTCATCATTACAACCTTACCTATTCCTGCCATCTTCAATGACCGGATAACTGCCGCAGCTTCTTCACGAAGTGGATCTTCTATGCATATTACTGCTGCAAGTCTGTTATTAATAGCCATGTACAGATGAGAATATTCAGGTGGTAAACTGTTAAAAGTACCCATCTTCTCAGGATCAACTGTACATTTTTCATCTTCAAATACAAAATGATGACTTCCAATTACAACCTTCTGACCATCTATCATAGATGAAATACCGTGTGCAACAATATATTCAACTTCTGAATGACCCTCTTCATGTTCAAGATTCTTCTCTGCTGCAGCATCAACTACTGCTTTTGCCATAGAATGTGGAAAATGCTCTTCAAGACAAGCTGCAATCCTTAATAATTCATCAGAATCCTGACCATTAAATGACACTACATCTACAACCGTAGGATTAGCTTTTGTAAGGGTACCTGTCTTGTCAAAAACAATCGTGTCTGCCTCAGCCATTGCCTCCAAATATTTTCCACCTTTTACAGTAATGTTATGTAAACTTGCTTCCCTAATTGCTGACAAAACAGATATAGGCATTGCAAGTTTTAATGCACATGAAAAATCAACCATAAGCACTGATAATGCCTTTGTTGCATTTCTTGTTAAAGCATATGTAAGCCCTGTTCCAAGCAAAGTATAAGGAACTAATTTGTCTGCTAAGTGAGAAGCTTTGCTTTCCATAGAAGTCTTTAATTTCTCAGATTCTTCTATCATAGTAACAATCTTCTCGTAACGACTTGAACCGTTAGTCTGGTCGACTCTTATAACAAGTTCACCTTCTTCAAGAACAGTACCTGCGTAAACAATACCTTCTGCATTCTTCTGAACCGGTATTGACTCACCTGTTAAAGAAGCCTGATTTACCATTGCCTCACCTGAAACAACAGTGCCATCGAAAGGAATAATATTTCCCATATGTACTCTTACAAGATCTCCTGCCTTAACATCTGAAGTTGACACAAGAATGTCCTGTTCGCCCTGGCAAAGCCAAACTTTTCCAACATTTAAAGACATACTTCTTGCCAAGTCATCAACAGATTTCTTATGAGTCCATTCTTCCAAAATTTCACCGATTCCAAGAAGGAACATAATTGAACCTGCTGTGTTCATATTATTTCTTGCAATTGAAACACCAATAGCCGTTGCATCAAGAACCGGCACTTCAATCTTTCTGCTTGCAAGTGTTCTCACACCATTCCAAAGATATTTAACAGACTTTGTAAGAGTAATGCATTCCCTAATAGGATTAGGCAGGAATATCTTGTTGGCACCATACAAAAATACCTTGTTAACAAGCTTATCCCAATACTCTCTATTTAACTCTCTACCTGAATTTTGCAAATACACATCAGGAACTTCAACATTATTATACTTAAATGATGTAAGTAATTTTATAATATCTTCC
>UMEI01026779.1_pt1 | contig 22927 bp, 17 predicted proteins | sample 1964711 | NCBI WGS metagenome assembly UMEI01 (sample SAMEA4836016, study PRJEB28245) | human gut metagenome | biome: gut microbiome; material: fecal sample | place: Denmark | collected 2008 | reverse complement strand
TTCATAGGAGTACGTTTACACAAGATTATTTAAACACTCGACTGATCATTTTTATTCTTATGGATTTAATATTGGAGTCTTATATTCTGCACTTCTTTTTGCTTTTGCATGGTGGATCTGCGGATTTAGACGGAATTTTCTTATTGCATATCTCGGGATGATGTTTTTTCTCTGCAGCGGAATTCTAATTAAATTATTTGATCATATCATCGTAATGGCGTTAGATATTTTTGTAAACATTTCTCTAGCGAGTATAATCTGGATATCTATCCTCCTTATAGGCTTCTGCATTAATAATATTGCAGCTATTTTGGGAAAATGCAGCGTAGGGCGTGTAATTGCTGGTCTGTGGATTATTTTCAGCCTTATACCTTTTGCTTTATCTAATTTGCTGTTTTGGATATATTATATTGTCAGCCATCATTATTTACGTTCCGATATTATTTTAGCGGTCTATCAGACAAATTTAAAAGAAGCTATAGACTATTTATTGACTCAAAATATATTTAGCCTGCTCTTTGCTTTTCTAGGATCTTTATTGATTTTGATTTTTATTGGTTACGTAGTGCATATAATCTGTATTAGCATGCGAAAACGTATTGAATTTGCTTCGCGCCGGTATCTATGGGGGTCGTTAATTCTTACAATTTTTCTTTTGCTTTTAGGTGTGAAGGTAACATATTCATTTGTCGGGTACGAACCCGTGCGTATTATGGATTCCTTGAAGAATTCGGTTAAAAGATATACCTCTTTCGCTAAAAACCGACAGGAAAGGATGCAGTATTTATATAACTTAGGTACACTCTCAGTGCTTCCAGAGCATAAAGGGATCTATGTACTTGTCATTGGTGAGTCAACAGCAAGAGATCATATGTCCGTTTATGGATATCGTTTTGATACGACGCCCTGGATGTCTCAATTTGTTAAAGAGCCAGGCACCATCTGTTTTAAAAAAGCATATTCAAATTATGTGACTACGGTTCCCGTCTTGACCTATGCATTGACGGATAAGAATCAGTATAATTCTGTATCTATGGCACAGGCCTATTCATTGATAGAAGTTGCTGCCGCGGCGGGATTTGATACTTACTGGATCAGTAATCAGGAGCGCTATGGTATTTTTGATACACCTATAGCTGAAATCGCATCTATGGCCAATCATCAGATTTGGTTGAATGGCGATGTTGGTGAATATATACGCTCAAATTATTATGATGAGGAGTTGGCAGATCAGACTCCAGACCTCAAAAATGCAGACAATGCTCTGATTGTATACCATCTTATGGGCTGTCATCAGTTATATACAGAACGTTATCCCTTTGAGTATCAAAAGTTTGATCGTAAGGTTAGCAAAACCAGCGAATATGATAATGCTATACTTTATACGGACTATGTGGTGAGCAGGCTGTATGACCTTGTCAAGGACAATCCTAATTTCCAGGGATTTATATATTTTTCTGATCATGGGGAAGAATCTGATGATGGGACGGCTCATGAACCGACTAAGTTTTCCAATCAAATGACACGTATTCCTCTCATTGCTCATTTTTCAGAAAGATATAGGGAAAATCACTCTTATTTATTCTCTTCTTTGATCGATCAAAGGAGTTCATATTGGACTAATGATCTTCTGTACAACTTTATGGTAGAGATTATGGGTATTCAGGGCGCACCTATGGAAGAATCGAATCTTACCCTCGGGAATATTGCATATGACAGAACAAAGGATAATTCTTTGACAATGCATGGTGAGAGGAAAATAGAATCCTAAATGAAGGTATATTAAAATCTTAATGAAATCAATGTATTCTCAATGTGTGAGAATTTTTGAAAGATTAAGAAGTACAAGGCGTTGGCTGATTACAAGTCAACGTCTTTTTCATTTTCCATTTATACGTTATCGAATACTGCTTTTCGATAAAAAATAGAAGGGTAACCGTATTTTACTAAACTCATTCAGATTATATAATTTTTCTTTTGTTTTCTTCCGGATTCGCCACTTATCGAACATTATTAAGATTTTATAATTTGGATACATAAGTGACTTATGGTATAATAAAAGATATTAATATATCGCTATAGATTTATCTATAACGAGTTTAGGGAGAACAGCTCAACTAGGCTTAATCTCTCTTTTGCTGTGTTTATTAATCAGAATGGATTGATGAAGTGCAGTTATTATAAATTATTGTTTTTTGACTGGAGGCGGTTCCATTGGATGATTCTCGTAAATTCCCATTCCGTTCCACTTTTAATTCATGGGTCACGATACCCGGAATTATAGTGATATTGGCAGTTGTGATTGCATGTGCTGCTTTCCCGGGATCTTCAGGTTACTATCTCAATGAAGCAAAACAATGGATTACCAAATCTTGGGGCTGGCTCTTTATTCTTGGCGTATCCTGCTTCGTTATTTTTCTCCTTCTCCTCTGCGTCAGCAAATTAGGGGATATACGTCTGGGAGATGATGATGAAGAACCTGAGTATCCGTTTTTATCCTGGATTGCAATGCTCTTCGCTGCCGGAATGGGAATCGGACTTATGTACTTTGGCGTAGCCGAACCAATTTCTCACTATGCCCTTCCTCTTGATCCTAACCTGTCTCAGGGGGCTCGTGCTGAAACTGCCATGCTCAATACATTTTTCCATTGGGGGATACACGCTTGGGCAATCTATGGTGTACTTGGACTGGCATTGGCGTATTTTGGTTTCCGCTATCATTTGCCGCTGACCGTAAGAAGTGGTTTTTATCCACTGCTTAAGAATCGTCTGGATGGTGCTCTCGGCCGTATTATTGATATAACTGCACTTTGCTGTACGATTTTCGGTATTACAACAACATTGGGATTCGGCGCTCTGCAGCTTGGAGCAGGATTGAAGCAGATTGGCTTCATTTCTCATATTGATATGCCCCAGCTGATTGTCATCATAATTGTTTCGATATCGTTTTCGATTTTATCTGCGATATCAGGAGTTGGTAAGGGTGTTCGCCATTTAAGTGAAATTAATCTGCTTTTAGCACTTGGACTGCTGCTTTTTGTCCTGCTTGCGGGGCCTTCCATGATGATTATGAGTGATTTCACGCAGAATCTTGGCGAGTATATCCATAATATTATTCCTTTGAGTTTCAGGACATTTGCCTATGATCCTGAAAATGAAGGATGGTTCACTTCCTGGACGGTCGTTTACTGGGCATGGTGGATTGCCTGGGCGCCATTTGTCGGCATGTTCATTGCAAAGATTTCCAGAGGGCGTACGATTCGTGAGTTTGTCCTTGGGGTCTTGTTCGTTCCGACTTTGTTCAATCTGCTTTGGATGACTATTTTTGGGAATAGTGCCATCTGGGTGGATTTGCAGACCAATGGCTCTATTTCTGCAATTTCAGGCGAGACAGAAGCTTTGCTCTTCGCTTTCCTGAATCATCTTCCGCTGGGTAGTGTGACATCTTTCATTTCTGTTGTCATCATTGCATTATTTTTTGTAACTTCGGCTGACTCTGGTATTTTTGTTATCAATACCATTGCTTCCTATGGCAAATCCGGATTCCCTAAATGGCAGAGTATTTTCTGGGGCGCATCTTTAGCTCTTCTGGCTATTGTCCTTTTATATTCCGGCGGTCTTGGGGCACTGCAGGCGATGACGATGGTTATGGCGCTTCCGTTCCTGGTTGTCATGATTGTTCTTTGCTTCTGCTTGTGGGACGGTCTTTTAGTCGATAACGGATATTTCAGCCGCGGGCTTTCTGTTTGTACTTCCTACTGGACGGGCTCCTTGTGGAAGGAAAGGCTTCATTCTATGTCTAGAAAACCAGATCTCGTGAATGCCAGAAAGTTTATCAGGGAAGTGGCTGTACCGGCTTTTGAAGAACTGGCAGATGAGATGAAAAAGTATGGAGTAGAAGCTACGGTTGAGTATGATTCTGAATCGCTGCTTCCTAAAGCGGAGTTTATTATTAAGCAGGATTCTATTAGAAATTTCAAGTATGGTATTGATTGCGAAATCCATAATGTTTCTGATTTTGCCATCAAAAATGACTCCATGCCTCAAGTTGATAGTGAAGTTGTTTATGTTCCCATGAGTTATTTTGAGGATGGCAGAACCGGGTATCCTGTCCGCTATATGAAGAAAGATGAGATTATTGTTGATATATTGAGACAATATGATAGATTTACAAAACTGGTTTCTGATAAAAAACATAAACTTTTCATCTTCGATACAGAAGATTAATCAGATGGTTTCAGAAATACAGTTTATTAAATAAGAGAAGGTCCTGGATTGGCAGCGTCAATCGGGGCCTTTTCTTATTTACGGAATACTTCACTGATATTTGTTATTCTGATAAGTTTTCGTTGTATAATAAAAAATATTGTAACAAAGTTTTGTTTATTGGGAGACGGTCATGGATTATTTCTTAATTGCTTATGGAGCGCTTTTGCTGGCGATGTCCTTTTTCTTTGGAAAGTATGGATCCCTGTGGATTGATAGGTTATACCTCAAAAATCATTCGATTTTATCATTTCCTGATGCAGTAGGAAGCAGGGCCAGGTACAGAGTAAAGCTGCTGACGCTGCTGTTTTTCCTGACCGGCATCAGACTCTTCTTCGTTTCACAGGGAATTATTTTAGTTTTGTCACTTGCACTTTGCGGATTGCTGCTTTTGATCATTGCAACAGATTTTGAGCAGTACTGCATTTTTAATGACATGATCATTCCTCTAGCAGCGGGAGGAGTACTTTGCTGCGCGCTGTTTCTACCCATAGCCATTGATCATCTGATTTCTGCAGCGGCAGGCGGCGTTCTCTTTCTCATTATTGCAATATTGTCCCGCGGGGCGCTGGGCGGCGGAGATATTAAGCTGATTGCGTGTCTTGGCTTATGGATGGGAACAAAGACATTATTCTTCATTGGAATGTTTGGGATTCTATCTGGTGGTATTTCTGCGTTAATCATGCTGCTTCTTGGTATAAAGAACAGAAAAAGTGCCTTCGCTTATGGTCCGTATTTTGCCATTCCAGCGATTGCACTCCTGCTGATCCGTGGATTATGAAGCGGAAATTTTTCATAGTATGACATAAAGTGATATAAATAGTTTTATATTATACATAAAATGCAAAAACTTATTTTAAGTTGTTATAAGAATAAGAAAAAGGTATAATAAGTATGGAAGCGTATAGATAAAATTAAATAAGATAAAGAGGAAGGAGTGAGCGTCTGTATGGACAGGGACGGGAATAGAAGCCGCCCGTCTGCGCAGAAAGGCGTCCTTTTGGTGTTCACTGCATTGCTTTTGCCGGTAGTTTTTGCTTGCGCGGGGCTGGCAGTCGATTTAGGGAATATGTATGTCCATAAATCTAATTTGCAGAATGCCGTTGATTCAGCGGCTTTAGCGGGCGCAGCTGGCTATATCGCAGGTGGAGAAACAGCAGAAGACCATCCCGGAGCGAACACGATGTCAGATGAATATTTGAAAGCAGATCTGGGAAAAGGGTATCAGAATGTAATAGATAAAGATTTTCAGGCGCAGACAGTTTCCGGAAAAACGTATTATCGTGTTAAGGTTACCCAGAAATCACCGGTTTATTTTATGACGCTGCTGGGACTGGATTCACTTATGGATGTTTCTGCTGATGCCGTGGCATTGGTGGGAAGCGAAACTTCAGGAACACCGGATTTTGAATTTAAAGACTTGATTTCAGTTAAAACAATTGGGGACTTGGCTTCATTGGCTTCTGGCGGAAGTACTGGCGGCAATAATGGCAAAGCTTATGGAAATAATGGAAAAAATAAGGGCAAAGGCAACGGAAATAAGGGAAATTCTGATACAGATGCTAGTGATTATGATGAAGTTATCACAACATATGATGGAAATGTAGTCTATCAAAACACAGCTTATGCTGAAAAAATTTATACATCTGCCGCATATTATCAATATAAATATCAGGCAGATAACGCTGAAAATTATTTTTATGCACAGGCAGGAAATGCATCAGAATATCAATCGTTTTATAGTAAAACTACGGATAAGATTGATGAACTATATGATTCCACTGATTCTCCTGTTCGTCGATGGACAGATAAGAAAGAAACTGTTTATGGTTCAACAGACTTTTATGAAAAAGAAAAGGGTGGAAATGTAGAGATTGACATTGAAGAGATAACCGGAGATACGGCAAAACCAGTGTATTTGAAAATTGATAACTTTAATGAAAATAAGATAAGTATAGATGTTAATCAAACGAATGACAGACCTGTCATTATCATTTACACGGGAGAATCTAAAGATAAGAAGCCGCTCGTGTTAAGCATCAGCGGAAATCAGTATGGGCCTGTTTCTTTTACAGGGGTCTTGTATGCACCGTATGCCGATGTTGAAATTGATATGGGTTATGATTGTGAGTTTATTGGTTCAATTTATGCGCAAACACTGGATGTTAACTCACCGGGATCTCACTTTATGTACAAGGATATTTTCAGTGGATCCTCATCTGGGAACGGTACGGAAGCCTATAAGACACGATTGGTAAAAAATACTAGTCTGGTCTGGAATTAACGGCATGTGTACCAGTGAAGTATTAAATACTAAGGGGGCGATTTTATGAGCAGGTTTGGATACCGAAACCAAAGAGAGGGGCAGAGGGGGGCGCTCTTGGTACTTTTTGCTTTGCTGCTTCCTGTCTTTTTTGCCTGTGCGGGACTCGCTGTCGATTTGGGGAATATGTACTCCTATAAATCGAATCTCCAGAATGCAGTTGATGCCGCAGCGCTGGCAGGCGCTTCCGGATATACTGCCGGCGGGGATACGGTAGATTATCACCCGGAGGCTGATGAAATGGCGGCTGAATATCTGAAAGCTAATCTGACAGCTGTAAGCATCTAAGTGGCTGACGGTTATGTGTATACGTTTCCGGTTAATCGTATGGATGGGGCATAAGGGGGGGCTTCGTACCGGGGGCCGTTGGTGGTTTAGCGGCTTCGTCGCAGGAGAAACTACCGGAAAGGTAATTTGATAAAATGCGGGTAACCCCAGAATGCAGGCCCTTAGAGAAGGGCCGCGGCAAAGCCGCAGGATGGATGCCGCAAAGCGGCTGATTCTCTGTAAGCGGTAAGCTGACAGCTGTAAGCATTGAAGTGGCTGAGGGGGTGGTGACGGCGTACTAAAATTATATAGCTCCGCAGATTATAATTCTCTTCCCTGGGCCCTGACGAAGTCACCGCCCGACCATGGCCTCTGGTCTTTTATTTATTTTCTTTCTCGAGTATAATGAAAATGGTTATAAGGAGTTTTTATGTCTATTTCATTTTACTTTTACCTTTTCCTTATCGCCGTTCTTTCTGTGGTGGTCTCTTTGGGAGGTTCCCGCTGGATTGAACGGCTATACCGGAAAAATAAGGACATACTGACTTTTCCTGATGATGTAGTCAGCCGTGGGCGGTGGAGGCCCTATCTTCTTGGCATTGCCTTTCTTGCCTGCGGCGTGCGGTTCTTTTTTCTCACTTCCGGATTGCCATTGGTTTTCATGCTCTATGCAGCGGCCCTCCTCCTTCTGATGACGGCCACGGACTTTGAGCAATACTGCCTTTTCGATGAGATGATGATTCCCTTTGCCCTGGGGGGCATGGTGCTCTGCGCCATGTACAGGACCCTCTTCTGGGACCATCTCCTGGCGGCCGTTGCAGGCGGGGCTATTTTCTTTATTATTGGCCTTGTGTCCCGGGGTGCTCTCGGAGGCGGAGATATCAAGCTCATTGCCTGTCTTGGCCTCTGGCTGGGTACCGATGCCCTGTTTGCGGTATCCATGATTGGGATTATTCTGGGCGGCCTGGTGGCGCTCCTGCTTCTTCTGACCGGGAAGAAAAAGCGGAAGTCCGCCTTTGCCTATGGACCTTATTTTGCATTGACCACGGTGGCACTGTTTCTGATTCGGGGATTATAAGTTTACCATTTAATTGCATACTGAAAAGAGGACGTTCCGATGTTAAGCAGGATTCTTAGGGGACAGAAGGGCGCTTTTCTTGTGCTGACAGCCATTCTTGTTCCTGTCATATTTCTTTTTACCTGCCTGGCGGCAGACCTGGGCAAAGGCTGGGCCTACCAGTCCAAGCTTCAGAATGCGGCCGATGCCGCTGTGCTGGCGGGGGCCTATGTGTATAAGGTGAACCAGGACCAGGGAAATACCCGCACCCGTATAAAGGAGTATATGAATTCCAATATGGGCAGGGACGGTTATAAGATTGACCGGATCCGATACCGCTATAAAGAGGGGGATCCCACCAAAGGGACCCTTATTTCCCTCTATGCCAGCGCCGAGGTTCCTACCAACTTTATCAGTATCATCGGCCAGGATTCCATGCATGTTTCCGTGGTGTCCACAGCAAAGGTGACTCCCGATGGGAAGGGGAGCAGCGGTATTTTCGACTATGCTATTTATGGGGGCCATAAAGGAAGACCCCATGATATGGCTTGGGACAATTCCTATCCCTGGGATCAGAATGCCCTGTACTTCAACCATCCCTATCTTCATATCAAGGGAAAGGTTCACGCCGATGGACCCATTTATCTGACGAATAACGTGATCAATGGACGCAGGGCTTTTATGGTTGATCCCGGAAACTTTACCACCTCCATAGCCAATGACCGGGACCTGTGGTCCAATTTTTCGGATAACTACTGGGATCATGTCAATGAAACTGAGGGGCAAGGTCTTTATACCCACGATGATTGGATCCGGTCTCCCTACAGCTGGGCCCAGGGGCAGTATACCTGGCGCCATTATATGCGTCTTGGCTTTGATGATGGCACCGGCAGCAGGACGGGACGTGGTGGCTTCAGAAAACTATGTGGCCCAGTCCGGTGCCAGGGATATTTCCCTGAGTCCCAGCAATTCCAATACCAGTGGTATCTACAGCCTGGTAGAAAAGTACAGGAACAGCAGCGATGAGTCGGTTTATGTGCGGACTGACGGTCATTACAGTGATACGAACCGCGGAGGTGATGGTTTTAATGATTACCGGGAATATAAGGTAATCATCGTGGACGGCGATATTGCTATTAACCCCAATAATTACCAGAGCCAGTCCGATTCCGATTACATGATCATCATTTCCCTCCATGGCAATGTGACCATTGCTCCTTCGGGAGATAAACCGCTTCGTGCCCTTGTTTATGCACCCCAGGGAGATGTGACCCTTTATGCAGGGGCAGGGCTCGTAGGAAGCATCGTGGCCCAGTCAGTACAGGCCCAGTCCGATGTGACCTGGAAGGACTTCGGCTTCAGCGGCGGCTCCGGATCTTCCGGCAGCAGTGGTGCAGAAGGGGGCGTGACCCTCTATAAAGACGATGACAGCAGCTATACAGACGCCTGAGTGAATAAAAATGAAAAAGCAGATAGGTTTTATTGGTGATGCCGGTAGACCTATCTGCTTTTTAGATGATGTGCCTGAAGTTTGATATAATATGGGTATAGCACTGCTTTCTAATACAATATATACTATGAAATGGGTATAATAAAATAAAGATTGTTATGAGTCAGACAAGGAGGGGAAAATGATGAAAAAGAAAAACGGACAGCGAGGTGCATTCCTTGTTTTAGCCGCTGTCATTATCCCTTTTATTTTCATATGTGCTGGCTTTGCAGCCGACTTTGGAAAAGCCTGGGCCGTTAGAGCTAAACTTCAAAATGCAGCAGATGCTGCCGTCTTGGCTGGGGCTTATCAGTATTCTAGTAATGATCAGGGCAATGTAGAGAAGTTGATTCGAACCTATTTATCCCAAAATAGTGGCGGGCTTACTTATAGCTATGATAAAAATAGAGATCAGAGGAATGGTATTTTTTACCGGGAACCTAAAGATGGTGACCAATCCAAAGGGATCCTATTGACTTTACATGCCAGTGCAGAAGTGCCGACCAGTTTTTTGGCAATGTTTGATGTCAATACTCTTCATGTGGGTGTTTATTCTACGGCCAAGATTGTCAAATCTACTCCAAGTAATAGTGATGATGTTTTTGGCTATGCAATCATGGGGACAGGTACATCTGATGAGATAAGACGTTTTAATGAGTGGAATCGCTATTCTGTTCAGTTCAGTACGAATGGCACACATATTGATGGAAAAATTTATGCAAGAGAAAATTTTGCTCTCTATGGCAAAGATAATGGAGTTATTATTAAAGATGGGTCCCAATTTAGTACTTCACAGAAAGATGATAATGTTCTTTGACCATTTGGAAATAATGAATGGGATCCTGAGCTAAGGAAAAACTATACGCTGAAATGGCGCTTACATGACCAGAATGGTAATGACATAACGGCGAATGGCCATTATGTTGATCCTATTGATATTACCCTCTCTAAGGATAACCCAAAAACAAAGAATATTTATGATTTTATTCAAGAACAAAAGAAAAATCATGGAGTTATTACGGCGGGGAATATGGGCGATCACGGAATTACGGCAGACCGCTCGAAAAACGATGGAGTGTATATTGCTATTGATAATTCCAGCCCCGATTGGAGCTATAATTTTGGAGATTGGCGCACATATAAGACCATAATTGCATACGGGAATATCCATATAATAAATAATACGTTTGAAAATCTTAGCTCCAATGACCATCTTACTGTAGTTTCACTTCATGGAAATATAACAATTGATGGTTACCCCCCTCATAAACTTGTAAAGGGACTGTTTTATGCACCTAATGGATATATTGAATTGAAGACTGATACAAACTTTGAAGGAAGTATGGTAGCTAAACAAGTTATGGTACATCAAGGATCAGGATATAATATCAAATGGGATCGATTCGATTTTGCTGGAGATAATTCATCGTCCGGTAATACCGGTGGAACCGGATCAATAACTTTACATTCTGATGGAGACAGTCAATACGAGTCTCTCCCATAGTAAAAAGCACACATCATTTAGTATTAAAGTGATGTGTGCTTCTTTTTACCTCTGATTATATTTATATATCCGGTAATGTTTTTCTACGTTCTCCCCATTCTGTTTTTCCAGTGTTTCGTCTGTATCGGAGTCATAGAGGAGAGTATAGTTCGGATCTTTTAAAAGGTACGTATAGAGGGGATCTATGTCGGAAGTGAGAAGATGGGTGAAGTGATAGGAAGCGAGGAAGTCCCTGTAATCCAGCCGGCCGTACAGGAGGCTTACGTATTCGTGGAATACATTTTTCTGATGGTTCAGCTTTGGGATAAATACTTCGGCCCTTGTATCCATGTAGCAGGGGATGCCGCGGAATTCTGCATAGGGACCATCGTTGTAGCCCGTCCATAGCTGGATGGGCTTTCCGGCACTGTCTTCTTCAATGATATCCACGCTCTTTTTCAAGGCCGGATCCACCATGGCTGTATTGAAATAAATAAAGAAGATAGGGAAAAGAAGAAGAATGACAAAAGAAGCAAACAAGCTTCGGCTGTTGGTATACAGAGACATGGCATCAGAACGCTGCTTCCATAAAATGAAAGCACAGGCCAGGGAAAAGAAGACCAGTATGGTGACGATGATATAAACCGGAATGGCCTTACCGGAAGGTATTGTATTCCTGGCAAATATGCCTATGACCCCAATACATGTGGCCATTCCCATAAGGAGCATGGGAGGCCAGGTTCGTTTCCAGGTGCGGTTAGAGGCATTAGAGGAAGTATCTTTTGTACGCAGGATAGAAGCCAGGGGAAAAATGCCTGCAATGAGGAAGAGGAAGATACTTCGGATAGCCATCATAGCCATGAGCCCTGTACCGGCAAATAGCAGTATATGCCGGAGAGGAAGGGGATGTCTGGCATATACGATGGTAAGAAGAATGATAACCGGTACTATGACTGAGGTAAAAGATTGCAGATCGATGACAAGAGGATGCATCTCAATCACTAAATTATTAATATCCCTATATCCATAGGAATGGAAAGCATAGGTCATGGCTTCCGTGCCATAGGGATTGATGAAGCCGGCGGCGATAATTGGCACAAAGAGAGCTAATACGTATTTCCAATGCCAGTGGAAGGTATGGGTAAACCAGGGGAGTCGATTCCCCAGCAGCGCTTCTGCCAGATAGGGCAGGAGAAATACAGAGAACATGGGCCACATGGCAGCATGGGCATTGATGAGGATTACAGAAAACGCAAAGAAGAGAACATATAAAAGGAGGGGTGGCCTATCTTTACCTTTGAAACGTTCCAATACATAAATTTCACTGAGGAAGATGAGGCTGGACAACGTTTGGGGACGTTGACAGAAGAAGGGAGCCATCAGAATACCTGTGGCAATAGTAAGTAGTCTGGATACTTTTATATTTTTATGATCCGTCAGTTGGAGCAAATGATAGTAAATAAAGAGAATGATTCCGCCACAAATCCAACTGAATGCCAGCATCCCATTCATATGGGCCAAAGTATATATTTTCCACAGTATTACATCGAAAAGCCACTGTTGCATGACGAAGTGAAAATTCTCATGGATTGTAAAAGGCTCTGTGTGGGGAATGCCGTAATTTTCTATGTATCGTCCTGAATTCAGGAGGAACCAGCCATCATTGTCAAAGCGGGATGTAAAAGCGAAGAGAATACAAATTACGGTTAGGAAAAACAGGATAGTAGATAATTTATTTCTCACTGTTCCGATCCTCCTCTTTGATTTCCTGGTAGTCGGACTCCGTATTCACGTTCCACAGGGAAGATTTATCGGTACTCTGATTCTGTATCAGTTCCACTGCCCGGATGGCGGTGAGCATGGAATGGTCCATGTTGTTATAGCGGTGCTGGCCGTTCCGTCCGATGCAGTAGAGGTTGGGAATGGTATCCAGCTCCTTCTGCAGAAGTGGAAATTCTTTATAGCTGCCATAGTAGGCAGGGTAGGCTTTCTGCATCCGTACCACATGACCTTCCTTCACGGCGCCCGGTCGGATGACATGAATCTTCTGCAGTTCCTTTTCTGCAAAGGCAAGGAAATCGGAGTCATCCATAGACCAGAGGCTGTCTCCTTCCTGGCAGAAATATTCAAGGCCGATCCATACGGTGTGAAGGGGGTCCTTCACCAGGTAGGGAGACCAGTTGTTAAAGACCTGGAGGCGGCCGATTTTTACTTCCGGCTCCTGAATATAAATCCAGCAGTCCGGAATGATATGGTTTAATGTTTTGTGGTGAGTGTGGTTTGAGAGCTCCAGCCGGTCTACCAGAAGGCCGGCTGTCATGAAGTCGCGGTAGGGAAGGTCATGGGCCACTTGCGCTGCCTCTTTGCTGACCCAGTCTTCGGGCAGAGCGGATACCAGGTCTTTCACAGGCATACTGGAAAGGATATAGTCTGCCTTGACTTCCTGAATCTTTTCTTCTTTATCTTTATACAATACATGGGTGAGTTTCTTATCATCGGTTCCTTTGAAGCCAATGGTTTCCGCATTCATACGAATTTCTCCGCCCAGACGAAGCACCTCATCCCGGAGGCATTCATAAAATTCACCGGGGCCGTACTTGGGGTAGGAAAAGCGTTCAATGAGAGACGTCTGCACTTCTTTAGGCTGCATATGAAAAGCCCGCTGGAAAAAATCCTTCAGCACGGCGCCGATGGAAATGCCCTTGATACGCTGGCTGCCCCAGTCGGCAGACAGATTTCTTGGTGATTTCCCCCATACCTTTTCCGTGTAGCCTTCAAAGAATGTCTGGTACAGCTTTTTTCCGAACCGGTTGATCATGAAATCTTCCAGTGTAACTTCATTCCTTTTATGGAAGGAGGAATGAAGATAGGAGAAGCCCATACCGGTCATGCGAAAAAGTCCCAGGTTCCTGATGGTGGTGGGATTCAGAGAAACGGGATAGTCGAAAAATTTATGAAGGTAGAGTATGCGTGATACCCGCTGACGGTTCAGGAAGACAGCATCTTCCTTTTCGGGATCCGCTCCGGCCGGGTCAAGGTCACATTCCCTTTTCAGGATGCGGTCATCCATGGCAGGAGCCGAGGCTCTGGGCATGATGGTGTCCCAAAGGTTCTGCACATCATGGCTTTTTGTGAAGAAACGGTGGCCGCCGATGTCCATGCGGTTACCGGAAAAATTGACAGTTCTGGAAAGACCGCCTACCATATCGTCCTTTTCCAGAATAATAGGATGAATGTCCGTTTGCTTTAAAAGTTCATAGGCCGCCGTCAGTCCTGCAGGGCCGGCGCCGATAATCACAGCAGTTTTAGTCATTAATATAAACCTTCCTGTTTCGCTTTGGAAAATTCTGTATAAACCTATTATAATATATATATCTATTTTTTAGAATGATGATTTTTGCATAATGTTCTGCCATAAAACATCATATGAATAAAGAGCATGACAGGAAGTAAAAACGATTAGTTATTTTATGAAGCCATATGATTAAGATATAATTCGGCTGCTATCCAGATAGGGCGCGGGAAATTCTAAAAGGAGAAATGTTTTTGAAATGACTGCTAAGAAAAAAGAAAAGTGTTTTTTATATGATATGATTCCTGCACCTCTTTGGACGATTGTCCTATTTATTGGTCTGATTCCAGGATTGAAACCGCTTTCTGTAGACAACTATTACCAGATTGCCATAGGAAAGATTATTGTGGAAAGCGGCATTCCCCATGAGATTCCCCTTACGGTTCATACGGCAGAACATCTGCCTTATATGGCCCAGCAGTGGCTGTTCATGGTTTTTGACTATGGAGTCTACTCGTCCTTTGGCTTTACAGGACTTTTCTTCTGCGGTCTTGTCCTGAATATGCTTCTTGTTTATGCAGTGTACAGGATGCTGCTTTGTATCGGTAAAGGCCGTAGAATCATTGCCTATCCTGCAGCGGTACTATTTGGTTTTTTTCCTGTGCTTATGAAAACGATGCAGATGCTCAGGCCCTACTATATTACATGCATCCTCCTTGCATTGGAAATCATCATTATGGAACGAGCGAGAACGGGGGATAAAACCAAACAGCAGCTTTTGGCTTTCCCTGTCTTATCTATCCTTTCCATCAACTTTCACGCGGCCATGTGGCCTATGTTGCTTGTTATGATTCTTCCCTATGCAGCGGAAAACCTGTGCCTGAAAGTGCCTTTTGCAAAAAAGTATTTTTATCAGGGAAATCCAGTACCTGTACGGTTTCTTGCCGGTGGAGCCCTGTTGATTATCGTTGCAGGTTTCTTGAATCCATACGGAACGGAAGCAATGACTTATGGGATTCAATCTTATGGACTTGATATACTTCGTCAATATTCTTCAGAAATGATATCTCCTTTTTATAATGCTCCGGTATGGGCGGTTATTATTATTGCTTTTATGGGGCTTGATTTGGGGCTTACTCTTCGATTCCATATTCCTTTATCCTATCTTTTCCTATCCTTAGGCGTTGGAATCATGGCACTGCTTTCTTTCCGCTCCCTTCTCCTTTTCCTCATGTTTTTTATGGCGCCGGCAGTTTATTTTTCTTCTAGGTTTAAACCGATACGGCTTTCCAAAAAGTGGGGGCCAGTGATTTTTATGATTCTTGCTGCTCTTCCGGTTTATCTTTTTGAAATAGTGCGTCCCTGGCATTTTTATTCTCCCGTGCAGCATACGCTCATCAATGGTGCAAATGCAATAAAGGAAGATGCTGAAGCGTATGGACAGGGCCAGGCTAAAATATTTGGACCGGGATTCTTGCTTAATTATTTTATGCTCCAGGGATATCAGGTGTATGTATTTTCCAGTGATGAGGTTTTTACAGAGAAAATGAGCAGAAAACATGACATTATCCGGGAATTTTTGGATATCGACAGCGGCAGGATACCTGTTTCTTTTCTGGAATCCCAATATGGAATTCAGTATTATGCGGTAAATAAAGATATGAGACTCTATGACTTCTTGAAACATTCGACTGCATTTACTCTCATTTATGATTCAGGAAAGGATGAGGATTTCTTAACTCAAAGCGAAAAAATGAATATCTGCATTTATCGTGGGCCAACTGCTGATATAGAAAATACATTGTGATATTTGGAGTGAAAAAATGTTTTTTAGAAACATGGACAGAAATGAGCGTGAGTTATGCATTACTGCGGTATGTATATTCTTATTCATGCTTCTGATGGAAAGTCTTGCTTTCAGGTTTATGGGTGATGATTATATCTACTCCTTTATGTGGGAGGGGCATTCCATGTATGTGCCTCTTTCTGAAAATGCCCGTCGTATAGATAGTCTCAGTGATATTCTTGCCAGTGGATATTCCTATTATATGACCTGGGGCGGGAGAGTCATTGCCCAGATGCTGGCCATGTTCTTTCTTTGGGTAGGAAGGCCCTGGTTTAACCTGGCCATGGCGGGAGGGATTCTTCTGCTGTTGTTTTCCATCCAGTGGATTGTCCATGAGGGAAGAATCACATTAACTCTTCGGCCTTTTGATGTTTTAATGACCTTTTTATGCTTCTGGTCGTTTAATATCAACTTTGCCGGTACGGTCGTATGGATTGACGGGGCCTGCAACTATTTTTTCCCTCTGCTTGCAGTGATTTTGTTTCTGTTTCCCTATATCCAAAGGTATTTCCAGGAAAAAGAAAGCAGAAAGCCCGGTGATTTCGTTTTGATTATGTTTATCCTTGGCGTCCTGGCGGGAGATTCCAATGAGAATACCATCTGCTGGATAGGGCTTAGTGGACTGCTGTATCTGGTTCATTACAGGAAACGGAAGAAACTGGAATCATGGATGGCGGCCGGAATGGCAGGACTGGTCATAGGGTATGGACTTCTGATGCTTTCCCCAGGCAATGTTTTACGTATGAAAGAAAGTGGAGAAACATTTCAATTTCTGTTTCTTGATATGAACCACCTGCGTTCCCTGGGGTTCTGCTTCTTGGTGCAGAGTTTTCTGTGGATGTACCTTTGGATGGCCTATCGGAGAAGAAAGTATCTGGAGATGAAGAAGTATGGCAGGCATATTCACCTTGCCTCCTGGTTTGCAGTCATGAGCATCCTCTTTAATCTCATCATGCTTTTTTCTCCGGAGTCCCCTTTCCGGGCTGCCTTTCCCAGCCTCATCTTTTTGATTACGGCAGTTATGCTGATTCACCGGGTAACGCAGTTGAGTAAAATATATATAGTAAAAGCAAAGGCCTGCAGAATATTGTCACTGCTTTGGGTTTTATATTTTTGCTTTACCTTTTCAACTTCTGTAGTACAGTATTACAACCAGCGTTTGTACATGGGAAATATTATTCGCCAGGCAGAAAGTCTTTCCGGAAAGAATCAAGTGCTGAAGGTAACGGAAGAACCGGACGTATTAAAAAAGTGGGTACTGCTTACGGGAATGCATGCTTTTTCTGTTCCTGTTGAGAAGGATGTCAATCATTGGAGGAACGTGGCATTTTCCAGATATTATGATATCAAGGGAATTTACAGGGAAGAGGCAGCTGATATGTAGGATAGGCTATTACTTCTTATAAAAAAATCTTATATCCTTTTTCTTCCTGTTTTACAACTTTCACCTTGCTTTCAAACTGCTTTTCAGTAGCAGTAGATTCTGTGTTATGCTAAAATAATGCCAAGAATATATTTTTTCATCTACTTGATACTTGGGGGGAATCGGGGATGAATGGCATAGTATGAAATCGGGCAGAAAGATACAGCAGATTCTGCCATTTTTTGATTCACCCATTGTTTACGGTATGAAGGGGGAGCGGAGTTGAAACTTTCAGACAAGATATCCGGCGCCATCGAGAGAATGTCTCCGAAAAAGCTGCTTGCGCTTTGCGGTCTGGCGGCGATTCTCGTATTTTTGATTATTTATTTTATCCTGTCTTCTGTTTTCTCAGACAAGAAGGAATCGAAGCCGGCTCCGGCGGCCATGGTTCCGGTGATTGAGGCCTCTCGGGATATCGGGCCCCAAACCGTAATTACCGAGGATATGGTGAAAGCAGTAGAGGTATCTTCCAATCTTGTCCCTTCCGGCGCTCTCACAGATAAGATGGCGGTGGTGGGAAAGAAGGCCGGTACATCCATTATGGAAGGCGACGTGATTACCACCAGGAAGCTGTCCCAGAAAGCAGGGGGCTTTGTGGGGCTCATCCCTGAAGGTATGAGGGCGGTGTCCTTCTCCGTAAATGATGTCACTGGCGTTTCCGGCTTTGCCAAACCGGGAGACAAGGTGGATATCCTTCTGGTTACTTCCAGAGAGGGAATGGACCGGATTACGTCGAAAATCCTTTTGAAAGATGTGCTCATCCTGGCAGTGAACAAGAGCAGCGGTACGCCGCAGCCCCAGCCCCAGAAAACGGAGAAGGATGGCAAGGGCCTGCCCGATGGCAGTGCGCCGAGGCAGAGCTCTTCAAATACCTCTTCCATCGGCACGCCGTCGGTGGTGACGGTAGCCTTGACGCCTTACGATGCAGCTAAGCTCATTGCATCCACCCAGATCGGTCAGCTGCAGATGCTGCTTCGTCCGTCTAATGATGATGGAGATCATTATGTAGGCTACTACGTGATTCCGCTTCCTAAGGCGGAAGCACCTCAGGCGGCACCGCAGGCGGCTCCGCAGCCTGTTTACGTAGCGCCGCAGCCCGCTTCTGCTCCGGCAGTTTCCATTTCTTCCGGCGGCGCATCGGGCGGCCTTTCCGGCATTGAAGTCATTCGTGGTACTAATGTGAGCAGGGGGCAGTGATAATGAATAAACAGTTAAAACGGTTGGGCCTCCTGGTTACGGCGGCCATGATTGGCGCAGCAGGCCATGTGTTTGCTGCCGATATTCTCAATGTATCTGTAAACGGGTCCCGGTATATGGAAGATTCCGGCATTACCCGGCTGGCAGTGGGAAATCCGGACATTGCGGATATCCGTCTCCTTTCCAATAACGATTATCTGGTGGTAGGGAAGAAAGCAGGCTCCACTTCCCTTCTGGTTTGGTCTAATAACGGCCGTCAGGAATACAATGTGTACGTTTCCGGTGATGATGAAGGCACGGAAAAGGCCATCCAGAAAGCCATCGGCTATCCCGGTGTCAAAGTGCAGATGATGAATGGCAAGCTCCTCCTTCGGGGCAAAGTGAAGAACCAGTATGAGCATGATTCGGCAGTGAAAGTAGCCCAGCTCTACCTGGGGAGCGGTGGTGGCGCTGCTTCTTCCGCTTCTGCCAATGGCGAAGGACAGGGGGCAGTTACCGATTCCAATATCATCGACCTCCTGGATATGACAAACCCCAGCCAGGTGCGGCTGGAAGCGCAGATTATCGAAATCAATACGTCGGCGGAACGGGATCTGGGCATCCAGTACTGGTCCCCGACTCTTGGAAATACTACCACTACCAATGCCTTCGGCGAGACGACCTCCACCGATATTACACGAGGATCATCGAACCTCTTTTATGTAGGGGAAAACTTTAAAAATCCGAGAGGAAGCTTCGGATGGCTGGGAAGCCATATTTCCAACATGAATGCTTCCCTTCAGGCGCTGGTGACAGAAGGAAAGGCAAGGATCCTGTCTCGTCCTTCCATTACCACCATGAGCGGTCAGAAGGCAAACATCCTCATCGGCGGCCGTATCCCTATTCCTACCTCTGCCGGTGACGGTCAGATCGCCATCGACTGGCGGGATTATGGTATCAAGCTGAATATTGAACCGGTGGTAGATGCAGAAAATAAAATCACCTCCAAGGTGCATGCAGAAGTGTCCACTCTAGACTATGGCCACAGCGTGACGGAAAATGATTTTTCCATCCCTGCCATTGCCTCCAGAGAAGCGGATGCCGTCATTAACGTCCGCTCCGGCATGACCATGGCCATCGGCGGTCTCCTGAACTCCCAGGACGGCAAAACGGTGACAAAGATTCCTCTTTTGGGAGACATTCCCATTATCGGCCAGTTCTTCCGCCATACCCAGAAAACAAGGGATAATAGGGAACTCCTCATCCTCATCACCCCCACCCTGGTATCCGACGACACGCCGGTAGCCATGAGCCAGCGTATGAAGGGAAGCTACGAGGACAATGAACGGTACCTCAGAAATGCAGAAAGAGTCAACGTAAATACGCCGGTCAAACCAGGAACAGAAAAGCAGGAAACAGACATCTTCGGCGGTAAGCCCGGCGATGATGATGGAGACACGGTGATCCTGGAAGAAAAGCCCAAAAAACAGGGTCCCTCCCATATCCTCCGCACCACCGATGAAAAAGGCGAAACCGTCTACGTCCCCATGACAGAAGAAGACTACGCCAGAGAGAAAAACAACCTCCAGGTAGTAGGAGTAGAAAAGACCCCCGTCCCTGAAGGAGCAGAAAAAGTGCCGGTGGTCAAACGTGCGAAAGTCGAGCGCCCCATAGACACCACCGCCGCGGATAAAGAAAAGACAGACATCCGTGATAGAGTAAGGGCCGTGATGGATGGGTACTCCAGGTAGAAAGGGGCGCGGCTTCGCCGCAGGTTATGGCCGCTAGCGCGGCGGGTTGTGTTCGCTTGCGCTCAAGGGGAAGGTGGCGGCGCACAAGTAAAGAAGCGCCGCAAAATATAATTTTTGCACTTTGAGATAGCGGAGTACTTTGGCTGCGGCAGCAGCTCGATAAAAGGGGTGCGGCTTCGCCGCAAGTTATAAATCATCTGGAGGGCTATTGACTTATGAGCAACTATAAGAAGCTGCTTGTATGGCAGGAAACCTTGGTTTTGATAGATGAAGTTTATGATGTAGCCATGGGGCTTCCTGATTACGAAACTTTTGCTCTTTCCAATCAACTTAGGCGTGCTGTTGTTTCCATAGCGTCAAATATAGCGGAGGGAGCAGGACGAGGTACCCTGAAAGATTACATTCATTTTCTATATAATGCCAAGGGGTCAGCATATGAGGTGGAAACCCAGTTGATTATTTGTGCACGCAGGCGTTTTATATCTGAAGAAACAGCAAATCACATTATTTATCATGTGAAAAAAGTGATTTGGCTGTTAAAAAAGCTAATAGCTTCTTTAGAAGATAAAATGGGCGAAAAGTCTACAGCTGCAAGGGAAGAAGTGGAGGAATATGGGGATATGGATAATTTTATGCCCCCTTCTACACAACCCTGACACCGAGGAACGAGGTGTCACACAACCTTTTTGCCCCTTACGCACTTATGATACACAATGTTGTTTATAGATTTGACGCAAATGGAGGCATCACATGGAAGGCAGGAAAGGGACTATATTTACTGTTTTCAGTACGGCTTATGCTGTGGGGAAGTCGCTGATTGCTGTTAATATTGCGGCGGAGCTGGCGAAGCAGGGGATGCGGGTGTGCCTGGTGGACCTGGATCTGCAGTTTGGAGATATCTGCTATTACCTGAAGCTCCATCCGAAGAAGACCATTGCCGATGCCCAGCGGGCCATGAAGGAGAATCCCCAGGACACGGTGGTGGTGGAATATCTGACGAAGTACAAGGCCGGCGGCATTTCCTTTGATGTGCTCACCAATCCGAAGCTCATGGAAGAGGCTTACAATATGGACAATGGCATCATCCGCTCTCTGGTGCAGCAGCTGCAGCTGGAATATGATTATGTCATCGTGGATACTACGTCCACCTTCAGCGCTTTGAACCTGTCCATTATGGACCTGTCCACTTTGATTAACTTTGTGGGCATTGTGGATTTCATACCTACCATTAAAAATATGAAGCGGGGCAGCGATACGCTGAAGGAGCTGGGCTATGATGACAGCAAGATCCGGTATTTACTGAACCGAAGCAATGCGAAAACCCGCATTGATGTGGAAGATGTGGAATCGATTTTGGGAAAGCATTTCGACTATGTCCTTCCCAACGATTTCCAAACTGCCCAGAACTCCATCAGGACCGGCGTTCCTTTCGTGCTGGAAGCTCGGCATACGCCGCTGGCAAAGGAGCTGGTTTCCATTGTAGACGGCTATGTCCGGCCTGGCACGGAACAGAAAGAAGAAAAAGCAGAGGACCATGGCGGCTGGCTCTCCCGCCTGTTTTCCTGAAGGAGGTGAAGGATTTTGGCATACAGAACCGTCCTTATTGAAGAGAATCAGGTCATGATGGAAAGGCTTTCCAGCGTGATCAAAAATACGCCGGGCTTTGTCTTAAGTGCCCGTTACCGGAATGCCGGCGATGCCCTGGGACAGATGCAGGCCTTTAAGCCGGAGCTCATCCTTCTGGATATTGATAATGAAAGAAATGGCGCTCTTCTGCCGGACTTGAAGAAATCCTATCCCCATACCGCCATTATCGGGATGAGCCGGAAATGGGATTCCGAAGCCCAGTCCCGCCTCATGCGCTCCGGTGCCGGCGGCTTCATGATTAAGCCATTTACCGGGGAAGAGCTCCGTGAAACCATTCAGAATCTGGGAAATGCTGCTGCTGCCCATCATTCAGAGGTGGTGTCCTTCTTCAGCCCTAAAGGAAAAAGCGGAAAAACCACCCTCATTTCGAACCTGGGTGCCGCCCTGGCCCAAAAAACGGGAGAATCGGTGGCCATTATAGATGGGGATCTCCAGTTCGGCGACATGTCCGTATTCTTCAACCTTACGCCCCAGAGTACCATCGTGGAAGCGGTGCGGGATATTTCCTTCCTTTCTCCGGTGACCCTTAAATCCTACTTCGTCCCTGTGAATGACCATCTGTCCATTCTCTGTGGCGCCGCCAAGCCGGACCTGGCGGAAACGGTGACCATGGAAGGCATGACCAGCCTTATCAATATGGCACGAAGCATTTTCCGCTACGTCCTTCTTGATCTGTCTTCCGGCTTCTCCGACATATCCTGCACGGCCTGTGAGCTCTCTGATAAAACGGTGCTCATGGCCATGGTGAACGGCGGCTATGAAGTGGAGCATATGAAACGGGCCCTTGAAATCTTCCGCAGCTGGGATGACTACAAAGAAAGAGTCCGTCCTGTCTTCACCCGCGTATCTCCCTGCACGGAAGAGGAAAAGGCAGTCTTCTCCAAAGCCCTGGGCTTCCCGGTGGCTC
>UMEI01002331.1_pt1 | contig 22954 bp, 20 predicted proteins | sample 1964711 | NCBI WGS metagenome assembly UMEI01 (sample SAMEA4836016, study PRJEB28245) | human gut metagenome | biome: gut microbiome; material: fecal sample | place: Denmark | collected 2008 | reverse complement strand
TTTTTGAGATTTTGTGTCCAAAATACGTTGACCAGTGCACCTACGGCCGCTTTCCCCCCTTTGGTGCCTACGGTACCACCTTCCTCCACGGGAAAGCGTCTCACACGATTCTCAGGTCGCTAACGCTCCCCTACGAATCGTGTTCGCTTGCCACCCCGCTGAAGCGGTGGGACTATGGGTACTTACCAATATGTCACCGCTTGCAGGGTAGCTCAGTCAAGCAAGCGGATAGCGGACAGCCGACCATCGGCCTCACCCCAGCTCCGTAATCCTTGCAGGCGCCGCGAAAGGTTTGCCTATCATAGGTACGGCGGCGATGAGTTCTTTGGTGTAGGGGTCCCTGGGGTGGCAGAGGATTTCGTCGGAGGGCCCCATTTCCACAATTTTTCCCTTCTGCATGACGGCGGTGCGGTCGGAAATATAGCGCACCACTGCCAGGTTGTGGGAGATGAAGAGATAGGTAAGGTGGAGTTTTTCCCGAAGGTCCATGAGGATGTTCAGTACCTGGGCCTGCACGGACACGTCCAGGGCGGAAGTAGGTTCGTCGAGGATGAGGATTTCCGGGCTGGTCATGAGGGCCCGGGCGATGGAGATGCGCTGGCGCTGGCCGCCGGAAAACTCGTGGGGATAGCGGTCCATCACGTTTTTCCGAAGGCCTACCATTTCCAGAAGCATTTCCGCCCTTTCCTTCCGGTGGGCTTCGGAAAATTCGCCCATTACCCGGGCAGGCTCCATGATAATATCCCCTATTTTCATGCGGGGCGACAGGGAGGAGTAGGGGTCCTGGAAGACGATCTGTATTTTCTTCCGGATTTCCTTTACCTCCTTTTCCTTTGCATGGGAAATATCTTTTTCGTAAAGAAGGATTTCGCCGCTGGTGGGCTCCGCCAGGTGGATGATGAGGCTGGCCAGGGTAGATTTCCCGCAGCCCGACTCTCCTACAATGCCAAGAGATTCCCCTTTGGCAAGGGACAGGGTAATGCCGTTCAAGGCGTGTACTTCCTTTGATTTTCCCCAGAAGCTCCGGGTGTGGAAAGTCTTCGTTACGTTCTTGATTTCCAGTATGTCCATGTCACACCTCCTCGGGATGGCAGCAGTATACGGTATGGCCTTTTGCGATTTCCACAGACGGCGGCAGGCCTTCCCCGCAGGCGGCGGTGGCCCTCGGGCAGCGGGGTGCGAAGCGGCAGCCTGCCATTTTTTCCGACGGGTCCGGCACCATGCCGGGGATAGCGGTGAGCCTTTCTTTCGTCTTTTCCCTTGTAAACTTCGGCAGCGCTCCGATGAGAGCCCGGGTGTAGGGGTGGCAGGGCTCTGTGAGCACGGAGGCAGTGTCGCCGGATTCCACAATGTGGCCGGAGTACATGACGGAAATCGAATCGCAGATTTCCGAAATCACCCCCAGGTCATGGGAAATGAAGAGGACTGCGGTCTTCAGGTTCCGGCAGGCTTCTTTTATGAGGTAAAGAATCTGGGCCTGCACTGTCACGTCCAGGGCGGTGGTGGGCTCGTCGGCAATGAGAAGCTTGGGATGGCAGGAAAGGGCAATGGCTATCATGACACGCTGCCGCATGCCGCCGGACAGTTCATAGGGATAGCAGGAAATCACATCCTCCGCGTTCCGTATATGCACCTCTTCCAGCAGGGAGACAGCTTTCTTGAATGCTTCTTCCTTTGAAATCTTTTCATGGGTCCTGATGACGTCCGTCATCTGGGTGCCGATGGTGAAAACAGGATTGAGGCAGGTCATGGGCTCCTGGAAAATCATGGATACGTCCCTTCCCCGCACTTCTTCCATACTTTTCCGACCAAGCCCCAGAAGCTGCCGCCCGCAGAGGCGGATGGAGCCGTCCAGCTCTGCCTTGCCTCCGCCGGGGAGGAGTCGGGTAACGGCAAAGGCGGTCATGGATTTTCCGCTGCCCGACTCACCTACCAGGCCCATGATTTTCCCCTCCCCCACCTCCAGGTTCACATCATGGAGGATGGGAATCATGCCCTTCTTGGACGGAAGGGATAAAGACAGGTGTTCGATTTCAAGTACATTTTCCATGTCATCACTCTCCGCTTCTCGGGTCAAGAATGTCTCTGAGCCCATCGCCTAAAAGGTTGAAGCCCATCACCGTTACCAGGATGAAAAGTCCGGGGAAAGCCGCGTACCACCACTGGTCAATGGCATAGACCCGGGCGGTGGAAATCATGGCGCCCCATTCCGGCATAGGCGGCTGGGCGCCAAGGCCGATGAAGCTCATGGAGGAAGCAATAAGGATGGCGTCGCCAATGCCCAGGGTCATCTGCACCATAAGGGGTGAAAGGCAGTTGGGCACAATGTGGTGGAGCACGATCCAGAAGGGAGAGGCACCAAAGGTTTTTGACGCCTTCACATAGGGCTCCTCCTTCAGGGACAGCACCTGCCCCCGCATAAGACGGACATAAAGAGGAATCCTGACGATGCACACCGCCAGCATGGTATTGAAGAGCCCTACGCCCAGGGCTGCCGTCAAAGCCAGGGCCAGCACCATGGAAGGGAAGGACAGAATCATGTCCGTCAGCGCCATGATGATGCGGTCCACCCTGCCGCCGCACCAGCCGGAGAGGCTTCCGATGGCCACGCCGATAACAGCGGCAATGATGACGATGGAAAGGCCTACGGTAATGGAAATGCGGGCGCCGTACAGAATGCGGGAGAAAATATCCCGTCCCATTTCATCGGTGCCGAAGAAATGGTGAATGGAAGGCGCCTGCAGCCGTCCCGCCACGTTCATAAGATTTGGGTCCCAGGGACTGATGAGGGGTGCCAGAATGCCCAGGAGGATGATGAGGGCCACAATCACCATGCCTGCCAGGGTGAGTTTGTTTTTCAGAAGGATTTCCAGGGATTTGTGGAAAAAGCTTTCCCTCTCCTCCCGGATTTCCTCCGCCTTTGCCGTGGTCATTTCTCATCACCTCCGCTGATCTGGGGATTCAGGATATTGTAAATCATATCCACCGCCATATTAATCACCACATAGCCTACGGACACCACCAGGGTAAAGCCCATAATGGCAGGGAAATCCAGATAGGCAATGGAGTCCATCACATATTTCCCCATACCCGGCCAGCCGAAAATGGTTTCCGTAATGACGGCGCCGCCCAGAAGCTCGCCGATGGTAAGGCCGGTAATGGTCACTGTGGGGATCAAAGCATTCTTCAGGGCATAGTGGTAAATAATGCGGCGCCGCGGAATGCCGCAGGCTTTGGCGGTGCGGATATAGTCCTGCTCCAGCACATCCACCATGCCGCTTCGCACCTGCCGGGCAATGATGGCCAGCTGTGCATAGGCCAGGCAGAGGGCGGGGAGCAGCAGATGATGGATAGCGGAAATCACCACATCCATATTTCCTGCAATAAGTCCGTCAATCACATAAAGCCCTGTCACCTGCGGCGGCGGTGTAAGGAAGGTGTCCAGCCTGCCGGAGGCGGGGAAAATGGGTATCACCTTATAAAAGAGGATGAGGCACACCACGCCGGACCAGAAAAGGGGAATGGACACGCCCACCATGGAAATCACCCGGCAGATGTGGTCCACCCAGCTGTCCCGGTGCACCGCCGAGAGGACCCCCAGAAAGATACCAAAGACCACTGCAATCACCATGGCCGCCAGGGTCAGCTCCAGGGTGGCGGGAAAATAGCGGGCCAGTTCGCCGGACACGGGCATCTGGGTGCGGATGGAAACGCCCATGTCCCCATGGGCCAGTCCCTCCATGTACATGGCGTACTGGGTGAGCACCGGTTTATCCAGCCCCAGGGACTGGCGCGCCGCCTCCAGCGTCTCCGGCGATGCGTGGGGCCCCACCAGCATGCGGGCCGGATCCCCGGGGATGACGTGGGATATGCAGAAGGTAACAATGGATACGCCGATAAACACAAGGATGAGATGTATCAGTTTTTGAAATATAAATCTCCATGAAATCATAAGCCCTCCTTGTATGATATGACACGCCTATCGCGTGAGGATTGACTATGGGGGCTGCAAAGCGGCCCGGGTTCAGAAGGTGCAAAGGGTGCAGAGGGGCGCGGCTTTGCCGCAGGTTGTGGCCTGCTGGCGCAGGCAGGTTGTGTAAAAGGGTTGTGAAAAAGGTTCTTAGGTTTGACGGCCCCTGCGGCGCCGAGGGTGGTATCGCCCTTTGGGGCGTGAGGGTTCAAAGGGTTCAGAAGGTTCAAAGGGTTCAGAGGGTGGTGGATTGCCCTGCGGGCAATCATTTATAATGCCGTCTTCGCCGGCAGCGAAGGATAGCCTTCCCGCTTCCCAATAGAAAAAGGGCTTTGCAGGAAAGTCCTTTTTCTGGGAAATCCAATTTCACAAACCGGGAATCATTCCTTGGAAAGGTGTTCGAAGTCGTACATGCTGTCCAGCATGGGGTTATAGGCGAAGCCCTTGATATTGGCTCTCATGGGGGTGAGCACCTTGGTCTGGAAGAGGAAGAGGTAGGGGGCGTCATCGAAGGCCATGTGCTGTACCTTCTTGTAGATTTCCGTCCTGCCGTCTTTGTCGGTCATTACCTCAGCCTCACGGAGGAGGGCATCCACTTCATCATTCTTATAGAAGGAGCGGTTGCCCGGCAGACCCCAGTAGGAGGAGTCAAGCCAGTAGGAAAGGAAGAACTGGGGGTCGCTGTAGTCCGGGCTCCAGGTGCCCAGGGCCATCTGGAAATCGCCCTTGTCCGCTCTCTGGCGGAAGGTAGCCCAGGCCACTTTTTCCAGGTTCACTTTGATACCCAGCTGCTGCAGGTTATTCTGGATGATTAAGGCTTCCGCCTCATCGAAGGCGGCGTGGCCGGAGTAGAGGAGGTTGATTTCCGTCACATTTTCCCCGGATTTCGCCAGAAGTTCCTTTGCCTTATCCAGATTGTAGGAGTAGCCCTTGATGGATTCATCCTTGCCCCACATGCCTTCCGGCACGGCGCTGGTGAGCTGCTGGCCCCGGCCCTTCACAGCGCCGTCGATGATGGCGTTGTAGTCAATGGCATAGGAGAGGGCCTGACGGAAGACCTTGTTGCTGGTGGGGAGCTTCCGGTTGTTCAGGTATACGATGGAGCAGAGGAGGGACGGGTCTTCATAGATACGGATGGCCTTGTTGTCCTTCAGCTGGTCGATCTGGTCCATGGGGATGCCTTCGGCAATGTCGATGTCTCCCTTCTCCAGCTGCAGACGCTGGGCAGAGGGATCCTTGATGCTGTTGAAGAGGATATGCTTGATGGCCGGTGCTTTGCCGGAGTAATTCTTCTGGGCGTCCAGCTTGATGGACTGGCTGGGGGTGTAGGAGGTGATTTCATAGGCACCGGAACCCATGGTGTGGGTAGCCAGGTAGGAAGAGCCCATGTCGTTGTCCTTGGCCTGGTCCATGACCTTCGGATTCACGATGGAGGAGCCGTTCACCGCCAGTGTATAGAGGAAAGGCGCAAATGGTTTGGCCAGCTGGAAGACGACGGTCTTGTCATCGGGAGCTTCGATGGATTTTACCACCTTGAAATAGTCAGAGGGTCCTTTCTTCATTTTCTGTACACGTTCAATGGAGAACTTCACCGCCTTGGCATCCACCGGAGAGCCGTCGGCAAACTTATGACCCTCATTCAGGGTAAAGGTCCAGGTGAGGCCGTCATCGCTGACAGTCCAGGATTTGGCCAGGGAAGGCTCCACTTCCGTAGTAGCCTTGCCGTCCACTACCTTGTATTTCACAAGCCTTTCATAAGCGGGATAAGTAATCTGCCAGCCCTTGTTATCCATGGTGACTGCAGGGTCCAGGGTTTCCGGATCCACCGCCATGCCAACCACAATGGTGTCCTTCGGTACCGAACCGCCGGAAGCGCTTCCCGACTGTCCGCCGCCGCAGCCGGCAAAACCAAGAACCGTCAGTCCCAGCAGGGAACCGGTGAGTACAGCTTTCAGAAGTCTTTTCATAATCTCTCCCCCCTTCGGAAGCACCGATCCGCTCATAGAGTCTGCTTTCATAAAAATTTTTATGCACTGCCGCGTCATGGGACTCCTTAAATAGCTCGCTATTTGCGTCATCCCATTCCTTGCATTGCCTAAAAATTCAAGAATAAAAGCAGACAATGAGTGAATCAGCGCTTCCTTACGAAAAAAGGCCGCAGTCATCGAAGATGAATGCAGCCTCTTTGCCATAAAGACGCAAAAGCCCTTCTTACCTTGCGGTAAAAAGGACTCCGTTGTCTCTTTATCAATATACATAAGTATAGCGAATAAGTATGAGATTGTAAATAGAAAATTTTATCTTCCATCTATCTTCTATCATCTATCATCTATCTCAGCACATCCTCCAGATACCTTTCGCCGTTCCACCAGAAAATCTTCTCGATTTCCTCTTCCTTAAAGCCGCCCTTCTTCAAAGCCTCCGCCAGGCGGCCCATTTCAGAAGCGTCCTTCAGCTCCAGTTTCGGCTCGATACCGTCGAAATCGCTGCCCAGGGCCAGCACGTCAATACCGCCCACGTCCCGGATGTGGCGGGCGTGACGGACGATATTGTCCAGGGTGGTTACGTCTTCGGTGCCGGTAAAATGGTTGGCAAAGTTCAGGCCGATAAGGCCGCCCTTTTCACCGAAGAGACGGATAAGGTCATCGGGGAGGTTTCTTCTGTGGCCGGTGACGGCGCGGGCATCGGAATGGGACGCCATAGGCGCCACATGACAGGTCATAAGGATTTCCCTGGTGCCCTCATCGTTCAGATGGCTGGTGTCCACAATCATATGAAGGCTTTCCATGGCCTTGATGATTTCCCGGCCCTTTTCCGTAATGCCCCCTTCCATGCCATTGGGAAACCCGATTTCATTGGGATAGTTCCAGGTAAGCGTCATAAGCCGTACGCCATCCTTGTACATACGCTCCAGCTTTTCCACGTTGCCCCCTGCCGCTTCCCCGCCTTCTACCGAAAGCAGGGCCCCTATCTTTCCCTCTTCCTCCGCTTCCCGCAGATCCTCCCGGCAGCGGATGGGGCAGATGAGACGGTGCCAGGTTTCCATTTCCCTGCGGAAGGTGCCCAGCAGATCCTCATACCGTTTCCACACATCCGGCGTTTCCTTCTTGTCCACCCAGAGGGCAAAGTCCTGGATGAAGCAGCCCCCTTTTTTCAATTTCTCCAAATCCACATAAAGGGAATTCTTCAGAAGACTTCCCTTCTCCGGATGATCATGGAGCTCCGTTATGGTATCGCAGTGGAAATCAATGTATTTCATAGTACCGCCCCCGTCAAATCAAAAAGGCGCCGGTTCCTCCAACCGCCGCCCTGCAGATATGTACCTGTCTTCCTGTATCATACCATTGGCTGGGAGCATGTACAAGCCCCTTTGCATTCGCTCCCGCCTTCCTTATAATGAAGATAGATATTTCATGAAAGGAGATTACCATGAAACTGTCAGATGTACCGCTTACCGAATACAGCAGGGAAGAAGGGCTCATTGCGCCAGACTTCGAAGGCCTTCCCCTCCACCTTCCCCGCCGCTGCCTCATGGCCTTTCTAGGTGAAAAGAGGATTGCCGCCTTTGCGGAAAGCAGGAAAGGAAAAGTCATTGGCTCCTTCCTCTCCCTTACCAAGTCCTTCCCCCTCTATGAAATCCCCGGGAAAGAGCCCCTTCTTCTGGTGCAGTCCCCAGCCGGCGCCCCTGCCGCCGTCCTCATCGAAGAAAGGCTCTTTGCCTACGGCGCAGAAAAAGTGCTTGCCATCGGCTGCTGCGGCTCCCTCACCGACATTCCGGAAAACTGCTTCTTCCCCATTGAGAAGGCCCTTAGGGACGAAGGCACCTCCTTCCACTACCTGCCTCCCTCCCGGTTCATCGAAATGGACAAGGCGCCTCTTCTCCATCTGAAGGACTATTTCAAAAAGAAAGGCCTCCCCTTCCGCCCCGCTGCCACCTGGACCAGCGACGGCTTCTTCAGGGAAACGGAAGAAAAAATCCGGCGCCGCCGGGAAGAAGGCTGCACCCTGGTGGATATGGAAGCCAGCGCCCTCGCCGCCTGCGCCCGCTTCCGGAAAAAGGAATTCGCAGAAATCATGTTCACCGCCGACACCCTGGCATCCCTTGCCCACGACCAGCGCCGCTGGGGCCGCGAAAGCCGAAACGCCGCCCTTGTCATGGGTATGGAAGCACTGGAAGAAATATAGGGGGGCCGCTTCGCGTCCCCGGGTTCAGAGGGTTCCCCCTCCCTTATTGTCCCCACGCTTCAGAGGGGTGGCAAGGGAACTGGATTCGTAGGGAGCCCTTGGGCGACTGAGAATCCAGTGACACGCTTCCCTATGGGTGAAGGTGGTGCCGCAGGCACCAAAGGGGCGGGAACGAAGAGTCTGGAAAGAGAGGGCCGGTTCAGAGGGTTGTGGATTGCCCTGCGGGCAATAATTATAAAGTCAGCGTTACGGGATTACCCTTCCCGCCTTCATGGTCATTTTAAGCGAAGCGAAGAATCCTGGTGCGTGGCACAGGGGAAACCATAGCCGGTAAATACCGGCCGGCGGGAAGGGCCGGTGTATTCATAAAGACAAAATAAAAGAGCTGTGAAACCATAGATTTCACAGCTCTTTCCTTATTTTCCCAATTCCTTCAGCAGATCCTCCACATGGGAAGAGGCCTTGACTTTTCTGTATTCTTTGACCAGATTTCCTTCCTCATCGATGATGAAGGTGGAACGCTCAATGCCCATGTATTTCCGGCCGTACATGCTCTTTTCCTTCAGCACGCCGTAAAGGTTCACCACTTTTTCTTCTCCATCGGAAAGGAGAGGGAAATTCAGCTCATTTTTATCCCGGAAATTGCAGTGCTTCTTCACAGAGTCCCGGCTCACACCGATGACAGCATAGCCCAGGGCTTTGAAATCCGCCAGGTGGTCACGGAAAGCCTTGGCTTCCAGGGTGCAGCCTGACGTATTATCCTTGGGATAAAAATAAAGAATCACTTTCTGTTTTTCATAATCATGAAGGGAAATATCCTTCCCGCTATCAGAGGGCAGAGTAAAATCCGGCGCCTTTTTACCAATTTCAAGTGTCATGGAAATGCCTCCTTGCAATTCGATTTCTATCAATATAGTATCACAAAGGAGAGAGAAAAGGAAGGAGGGGCGTTTCTATGAACCGCATTGTCTCTACGCTCAGCAGGAAACCTTTCGCTAAGAGTTTCCTGTCGCGGTGACTCACTACTGTCCTCATACTCAGTAGGAAACTTTTTGCGAATAGTTTCCTATCGCAGTGACTCACCACAGTTCCCACGCTCAATGGGAAATTTTTCGCGAATAGTTTCCTGTCGCGGTGACCCACCACTGTCCCCACGTTCAACAGGAAACCCTTCGCATATAGTTTCCTGTCGCGGTGACCTACCACTGTCCCCACGCTCAATAGGAAACCCTTCGCGTATCGTTTCCTGTCTCCATGAACCACCACTGTTCCCCCGCTCAGTAGGAAACTTTTCGCCAATAGTTTTCTGTCCCTATGAACCGCCATCGTCTCCCCGCTCAGTAGGAAACTTTTCGCCAATAGTTTCCTGTCCCTATGAACCGCCATCGTCTCCCCGCTCAATAGGAAACCTTTCGTGAATAGTTTCCTGCCCCAATGAACCACGACTGTCCCCACGCTCAACAGGAAACTTTTCGCCAATAGTTTCCTGTCCCCTGTCCCGCCGCTGTTCCCACGTTCCGCCGGAAAGAGTATAATAGGATAAAGACTATCATTATAAAGAAGCGAGGAATTATTTATGAAAATAGCCATTGCCGGTACCGGCTACGTAGGTCTTTCCAATGCCATTCTCCTTGCCCAGCACCATGATGTGACTGCGGTGGACGTAATCCCTGAAAAGGTGGACATGGTGAACAGGAAGGAGTCTCCCATTGCCGATGCCTATATTGAAGACTATCTGAAAAACAGGGAGCTTTCTCTCACTGCCACCCTGGACGGGGACAGTGCTTACCGGAATGCAGAGCTTATCATTATTGCCGCTCCCACCAATTACGACGACGTAACCGGCCGCTTTGACACCAGGGCGGTGGAGTCCATTCTTACCCAGATCCGCCAGGCAGGTTCCAAAGCGGTGGTGATTATCAAATCCACCATCCCCATCGGCTACACCAAGAAAATTTCCGCCCGGTATCCCGAGCTTTCCATCCTCTTTGCGCCGGAATTTCTTCGGGAAGGGAAGGCCCTTTACGACAACCTCTATCCTTCCCGCATTATCGTAGGCATTCCCCAAGGGAAGGAAGCCCTCCTCCCAAAGGCCCGGCTCTTTGCTTCCCTCATGCAGGAAGGAGCCATTAAGGAAAATATTCCCGTGCTCATTACAGGCTCGTCGGAAGCGGAATCCATCAAGCTCTTCTCCAACACCTTCCTGGCCATCCGCGTGGCCTATTTCAATGAAATCGACACCTACGCCGAAGAAAAAGGACTGCACACCGCCGATATTATCAAGGGCATGGGCTATGACCCCCGCATCGGCGATTTCTACAACAACCCCTCATTCGGCTACGGCGGCTACTGCCTGCCCAAGGACACCAAGCAGCTCCTGGCCAATTACAAGGATGTGCCGGAAACCATGATCCGTGCGGTGGTGGAAGCCAATGAAACGAGGAAACAGTACATTGCGGACCACATCGCTTCCCTTTCTCCCAAGCTGGTGGGCGTATACCGCCTCACCATGAAGAGCGGCAGCGACAACTTCCGCTCCTCCGCCATCCAGGGTATCATCGAAAGGCTGAAGGAAAAGGGAATCGCTCTTATCATTTATGAGCCCACCCTGGACAAGGACACCTTCGATGGCGTGCCCGTCACCCAGGACCTGGAAGATTTCCGGAAGAAATCGGACATCATCCTGGCCAACCGGGTAAGCGAAGATCTGCTGCCGGTGAAGGAAAAAGTATATACCAGAGACCTGTTTTCAAGGGATTAATGGGCCGCTTCGCGGCCCGGGTTCAAAGGATTCATTTCCCTTTTGTATTGTGCCCCCGCTTGCGGGGGAAAGGTGGTGCCCACAGGCACCAAAAGGGGGTGCCGCTTCGCGGCAGGTTGTGTAGAAAGGTTGTGTTCGCTGGCGCTCATGGGGATTTTCTCTACGCTCAGCATTTGTTTCATACTTCATAAACAGAATGACTGTGATTAGCCGCCTTCGGCGGCTGCGCCACCACCTTTCTCCTAAAGGGAAGCATGTCACTGGATTCTCAGGTCGTTCCCGCTCCCCTACGAATCCAGTTCGCTGGAGTGACTCCAGTTCCTTTGCCACCTCTAACGGGGCACTATGGACGCGCTGCATTACATGATACCAAGAAAAGAATAAGCGTAGGGCAGTACGTTTGACCGCAGCGTTCCATTCTGCTGAATTGGCCGCCTGCGGTGGCCACCCCCTTGCCCACTTCGCGGGACTTACCCAAAGGGAAGCATGTCACTGGATTCTCAGTCGCCTTGGGCTCCCTACAGCACGGCTATCACCGACTCACTGGATTCTCAGGTCGCTTAGGCTCCCCTACGAATCCAGTTCGCTGGAGTGACTCCAGTTCCTTTGCCACCCCGCCTGCGGTGGCAGAATAAAGCTCCTTTGGACGTTAATTTCATAAGTTACCCTGTACAGAATAAAGCTCTCAAAAAAAGAGCAGGAAAACCATTTCGGTTTTCCTGCTCTTTTTTATTTCCCCTGCCACACAGGGTCGTCTTTGATTTCCTTCTTTCTTTCAAAGGTGGTGGCGTTGTCCATGTTGATGGCGTAGTCCTTAGAGGAGAAGTCGTATTTGGACTGGTAGAAGTTGGTCTTTGCCTGCCAGATGCCGGTGACGGTGTCGAAGGCCAGGTCGTTGGTGAAGACCTGCTGTTCATGGGATTTCAGGGCGGGCATGAGTTCCGGATGGGCGGCCTGGTAGTCCGGGGAAAGGTAGACGAAGAAAGGAATGTGCACCATGTCGTAGTAGAAGGGGGATGTGGTGTGGTAGTGTTTCATGTTTTCGCCGTGGTCGGAGAAGTAAATCATGGATTTGAGATTCAGGTTTGCCTTGGCGTATTCGAAAATTTCTTTCATCACCCGGTCGTCGTAGGCGATGGTGAGGTCGTAGTCATGGTAGGGGTCTTCTTTGGAGATGCCCAGCTCATCCCGAAGGTTCACGGGCACCCGGGCGATGTAGGTGTAGTGGCTGCCGTCAATGTTGATGAAGATAATGCGCTTTTTGGCAGGCGGCAGTTTCTTCAGCACTTCCAGGGTGTAGCCGTCATAGTTCTTTTCCCAGTAGGAGTCGTCACACCGTTCTGCAATCATGGTGACGCCGGCGCTGGACATGGAGCTGCGGTTATGGAAGGAAATCCAGTCGGTGCGGTATCCGGCGGCTTTGGCCACGTCCACCATGCTCACCACGTCTTCAAAGGACATGTCGCTGTACTGGTTGGCGCTGGTCATGGCGTAGGACAGGGAGAAGAGGGTATTGGGGAAGTTGGAGTATGCCTTGTAGCCCAGGGCGAAGTCCTTTGTTTTCGCCATTTCCGAAAGCCAGGGGGTGGTATTTCCGGATAGTCCGGCGTGAAGGCCTTCATGTGGTCCCTGTTGGCGCTTTCACCGATAATGACGATGTGGGTGCCTTCGTCAATGCCGTTTTCCGGATTCGGCGCAAGGAAGGTCATGGTTTTCACATTTTTGTCCAGGTTGTCATTGAGCTTCTGCAGAAGCTGGAATTCGCTGCCCGAGGAGTTCAGGGCTTTGAAGATGGTGGCAGGAAATACATGGGTAATCTGCTGGTAGAATCCGCCGAAGAAGAGGACGGAAATCACAAGGAGCCCGACGGAGAAGGATTTCCCGCTGCCTCTAAAGATATTTCCTTCAAAACTGCGAGCTCTTTTCATCATGGAGCGGGACAGGACGACAGCGCAGGAAATGACGATGCCAAGGGCAATGACCGCCATTGCCAGATGCATGGGGGACCCCATGGTGCGGAGGAAGTCCTTGATTTCCTTCAGGTGGGTGGAGCGCACCGCCATCATGGCAAACATATCCATTTCCCCGCCGAAGAGCACGTAGTAGCCGATGTAGATGAAGGGGATGAGTACCATGAAGAAGGTGTAAATCCCTGCGATGACTGTCCATAGAGAGGAAAACCGCTTCACCCTGGCAGTCCAGGCGGTGTACACATAGGGAAGGGCCATGAGAAGGGCACCCAGCACGTAGTAGTCGCCCAGATGTTTTTTCTCCGGCAGGGAGGCGAAGCCTTAGGCCCAGGTAAAGGTGCCCATCCAGAGAAGGGGCAGAATCACCGCCCAGGGGAGAAGCCGTTTCAGGTACTTTCTGTCCAGTACGGAAAAAAGGCCGAAGGATACGATAAGGAAGACCAGGAGCGCCGCGCCCAGCCGGGGCTGCACATAGCTGTGGATATCAGGGAAGTCTCCGCCTGCATGAAGCAGTGCCATAATCACCAGAGACGTACCTGCCACCCAGGAAAGGGCGGATAGAATCACTTGTTTCACCATTCACCTCGCGTAAAAATTCATAAGAAAAATACCAAATTTCTATAAATTATACCACAGATAGGGCGGATGTACATGAAATAATTGACCGGCAGTCTAAGAATGGAATGATAGAAAATAGACTTCAGACGTTGTTCCCTCGTTCTTTGGGAGGGATAACATTTCATCTACCATTGAGCCACATCAGCGCGGGAGATTTCCCGGCTCTGCGTATCAATAGAAAGGATAACATATACACCCATAGCGGCAGGCTGCTCCGCTCGAAATGACGACAGCAGGCATCCTGTCGTCATGGCCGTGGGAGGGAATTGCATTGACAGAGGGACGGCCTGCCTTCCGACATTCCGGAAATGGTTAAAAGAATATGGGGCGGCAAAAAGGAGCTGTGAGGAATGAGGGGACATTCCTTCACAGCTCCCTTTAGCTTTATCTTTCCAGGTTCAGGTCCATGGAGGGAGCCGGCTGTGCCGGTTTTTCTTCCGGCAGGCCGTTTTCCAGGATGTGCATGAACTGTTCGCCAGTGATGGTTTCCTTTTCATACAGGAATTTTGCAAGAGCATCGAGTGTTCTTCTGTTGTTTTCCAGAATCTGGACAGCCTTTTCGTACTGCTTCTTGATGAGGGCAGATACGGCTTTGTCGATTCTTGCCTGAGTTTCAGGCGAGCATGCGAGTGTCGTGTCGCCGCCGAGGTACTGGTTCGTGACGGTTTCCATAGCGACCATGCCGAATTCATCACTCATGCCGAAGCGTGTGATCATGGCTCTGGCAAGGCGGGTAGCCTTTTCGATATCGTTGGAAGCGCCGCTTGTGGATGTATGGAATACGACTTCTTCAGCTGCGCGGCCGCCGGTCAGGGTAGCGATCTGGTTTTCCATTTCTTCCTTGCTCATGAGGTAATGGTTGCCTTCTTCGACCTGCATCGTGTAGCCGAGAGCGCCGCTTGTACGAGGAATGATTGTGATCTTCTGGACAGGAGCGGAATGTGTCTGCATGGCAGCCACGAGAGCGTGGCCGATTTCATGGTATGCGACGACGCATTTTTCCTTGTCTGTCAGGATCGCATGCTTCTTCTGGTAGCCTGCAATGACGACTTCGATGGATTCTTCCATGTCTTCCTGCGTTGCGACTTTTCTGTGGTCGCGGACAGCGCGGAGGGCTGCTTCGTTCACGATGTTCGCAAGCTCAGCGCCGGATGCGCCGGAAGCCATGCGCGCTACTTTGTCATAATCAATATTCGGAGCTGTCTTGATCTTGGCAGCATGAACCTTGAGGATTTCCACGCGGCCCTGAAGGTCTGGGAGGACGACCGGCACCTGGCGGTCGAAACGGCCCGGACGGGTCAGTGCGGGGTCGAGGGATTCCGGACGGTTTGTTGCCGCCAGAATGATGACGCCTGTGTTTTCTTCGAAGCCGTCCATCTCGGTGAGGAGCTGGTTCAGCGTCTGTTCACGTTCATCATTGCCGCCGATGGAGGTCGCGCCTCTCTTCTGGCCGATGGCATCGATTTCATCGATGAATACGATACATGGTGCTTTTTCCTTCGCCTGCTTGAAGAGGTCTCTGACCTTGGCTGCGCCCATGCCGACGAACATTTCTACGAATTCAGAACCGGAAATGGAGAAGAACGGTACGTTCGATTCCCCTGCGACTGCCTTGGCCAGCATGGTCTTGCCTGTGCCTGGCGGTCCGACGAGGAGGATGCCCTTCGGCATCTTCGCGCCGATTTCCTTGTACTTGGACGGATTGTGGAGGTATTCGACGACTTCCTGCAAGCCTTCCTTCGCTTCATCTTCACCGGCTACATCGGCAAAGCGGATGCCGTCTGTCGGTTTGACGAAGATCTTCGCATTGGATTTGCCGAGGCCGAACTGCATGGCTCCCGGTCCGCCTCCCATGTTTTTCATGAAACGCTTATTCATGTACTGGCCGATCCAGAAGAAAATCAGGATCGGGAGTACCCAGCTGAGCAGGATGGAAAGGATCGGGTTCATCTTGTCCACGATCTGTCCGGTGAATGTGACGCCGGAATCATGCAGACGGCTGACGAGCTGCGGGTCATTCATGAGAGCTGTCTTGTAAGTCTGCTTCGTGTCGCCCTTTTCCGTAAAGAGGATCTGGTCCTCATCCACTTCGACCTTGTCGATCTTCTTCTCATCCGTCAGGTTCATGAATGTCGAGTAGTCGACTTCCTTCACCTGCTGTTCACGCCATGCAGGCATGACCGCGGAGTTGAACAGAATCACCAGAAGGAAGATGATGACGTAGTACATCAAGACTGGCTTCTTCGGTGATTTCACCTCATTCATATTATTCATGGCTTTCCTTCTTTCCTTTACCTTCCACACCGAACAGGAATATGGTCTCCCAATAATCCGCCATCATCGCCGAAGCGATCCGGCCCCGGCTTTCTGCTTCAAACAAAGCGGCCATCTCGCCGCCGAAAATTTCCGCCATCACAGCGGCCGGCACATCGACGCGGAATTCGCCTCGCTGCTGGCCCTTCAGGAAAAATGCTCTCATCCTGTCGTCATACGAGCAGCGGCATGTGTCCACGCAGCTGTTGCCAGGAAGAGCCGAGCGGCAGAGGAACATCAGGTACTCGCGGTTGTCGCAGCACCAGCGCATCATTTCCGAAAGCGCATTGCGGCTCGTGATATCCTTCTCCGTAATGGCAAAAAGGCCTTCGACGACCTCTTCAGCCCTTTCCGTCAGGATTTCTTCTAAATGGTCTTTGGATGAATACACCCTGTAGAATGTCGCTTTGCTGATCCCGGCCGCCGCTGCCAGATCCCTGGCAGAGCCTCCCGGTTTCGTACAGAGCGCGGAAGCCAGCTTCTTCAATTCGTTTTCTCTCGTCCCCGTTTCCATAAAACACCTCTCTCATTTGCAACTATACTGTATCAAATAAGACACTTCTGTCTTAGATGAGACAATCATATCATACACATTGAAATGAGTCAATAGTGTCTCATGTGAAACTTGAGAGTCTTTTTTGAGACCCTCAGCTCTTGATGTGGAAGAAGTCTTCTGTGTTCTTTTTCGCTGCTTCGAGAAGCGGATCGAGGCGCACCTGCATGTACCTGGCAAGCGTTTCTGCCACGTAGGTAATGTTCTGCGGCACGTTCGTCCTTGGCAGGTGGTAGCCCCTCGGTGTGAGGTACGGCGCATCCGTCTCGATCATCACGCGGTCCAAAGGCAGGATGGAAACAGCGTCCTGCAGAGCCTCCCCGCGCCTTTCATCGCAGATCCATCCCGTGATGCCGATGTAGAAGCCCATATCGAGGAAACGCTCAAGCGTTTTCTTGTCCCCCGTATAGCAGTGGACGATTGCACGGCGGCAGAGATCCTCATGGCCTTTGAAGCAGGCAATGAAATCATCCGCTGCATCCCTTTCGTGAAGGAAGAGCGGCTTTCCCGTTTCCTCAGCCACATCCAGAAGCTCTTTGAAGAAATGGATCTGGTTCTCCTTCTTCGAATACATGTGATCGTAATCAAGGCCCGTCTCTCCGACAGCCACGATTTTCGGATTCGTCATGACAAGCTCTCTGACGCGCTCAACATCTTCTTCCTTCGCCGTATCGGCGCTGTGCGGATGGATGCCCGCCGTGCCCCATACGTCATGATTTTTCACAAAATCTGCCACCAGCTCATTCTCACGCGCTTCCGAGCCGGTCAGGATGCAGCGCACCCCGGCCTCTTCCGCATTCCGTATGATCTTCTCCGGGTCCGGGAAGGAACGGGTGAACAGGTTCAAACCGATATCATAATATTTCGTTTCCATAATTCCTCCTTTTTTATTATTTTACCATGACATGAGGAAATCGTAAGAAACAGAGCCTTGCCGATTTGTATGGAAATAAAAAAGAACTGCGAGAAATGGTCATCCCATCTTTCACAGTCCTTTTATTATAAACTACTTATCATCTTTCTTTTCATCCGGCTTCATTCCCACATGCTTGTTTTTGCAGGGGTGCTTGTCCGAGCTCAGATTTTCAAGCTTCTGCTCGCGGTCATAGAGGGTTACATAGTACAGGTTGCCGTAGAATGCATTGTGGCGCAGGCGCCCGATGATTTCCACTTCCCTCACTCTGCCGTCCTTCGTGACGATGCGGTGGTTGACGAAGTGAATATTGTTCTTGTTCTTCTCAAGATGCGTCTGTCTCTTGATTTCCGAGCGGACATACTGGAGGTCTTCGGTATAGATGAGCTTCCAGACAGCGGTCCTGGTGTACTTCATGAAATCGTCCCAGTCCGTGCATCCGAAGAAATCGATGGCCATGTGGCTCGCAAAGAGAAGCTTGCCGCTCTTGTCTGCCTTGTAGACGATCATGGCACCAGGCATGCCGTTTGCCATATCGCTCAGGTTGAAGCCGAACTGGAAACGGTGGCGGAGTTCCGTCAGGGAAGAATCAAACTTCCTCCAGCCGGACTTGCCGTCGATCTTCGCGCCGTAGAGGGCGAAGTCTGCCTTGATGCAGAGGTTGCCGTAGTTGCTTCCCTGTTCAGGGTATGCAGCGCAGCCAAGCGACGAAGTGAAATGGATTTCCTTGTCGTTGAAACCGAAGATATGCGGTTCTTCCGTGAAGCGGCGCATATCATTGAAAACGCCTTCCTTATTATTGTAAGGACAGAAGATGACGAATTCATCGCCGCCGTTTCTGGTGATGATCGCATTGGCGCCGAAGATGCGCTTCATGTCGCGGACGAAGGTCTTCAGTGCAAGATCCCCTGCCGCATGACCGTAGACGTCGTTGATGATTTTGAAATTATCCACGTCGACGGCAATGACCATCGCCGATTTTCTCGGGTTCGTACGCAGGTACTTGTCGACGGCGATGTCGCCGCCCTTTCTGTTGAATACGCCTGTCAGCGCATCTGTCTCGCCGATGAAGCGGAGACGCTTATTTCTCTGCCAGAGCCATGCAATGATGAATGTGGTGATGAGGCCTGCCCATGTGGAAATGAAGAGCAGCCAGAAGTTCACCCATCCGCCTGTCGGATGCATGATGAGGCGCCATTCGTCCCCATCGACGGTGCCGGAGGACTGGATCGTGCTCCATGCATCGATCGCCCTGTGCGTCGAGTTCTGATTCGTGTCGATCAAAGTGTACTCGGACTCACCATAGCCTTTTCTCATCAGCGTATAGACGATGCCCATCTGGTCGAGGCGGTCGATATTCGCCTCGTGGACGAGCTTGTCCTGGTCGACTGCTACCACGATGTAGCCCCAGAAGGATTTATCGGCAGTCCTGTCCATGAAAACAGGACGGACGACTGCCATACCCGTCGTGCCGTCTGCCATAGGAACGCCGGATTCAATGACGACGACATCCTGCGCTCTTCCATAAGCTGCGCGCTTGGCAAACTGGTTCTCTCCGAAAAGGTTGAAACCGGAAAGCACACTGCCGCTTTGCGGATAGATTGGGCGCACCTGTCCGTCCGGCGCCGTCTGGATCTCTATTTCACGCAAAGACTGGCTCATCGAGTAGAAGTAGAGATTACGCATGTAATCCCCCGGGGAAGTCCCCTGTTCTCCATCAAATGGTCCTCGATGGCCGCTGAAATATTGATATACCTGTCCATGGCGCGGTTCAGACGCAGGATTTCTGCATCCGCGATCTGCTGCATCCAGTTCTGTAGGGTTTTTTCCTCCTGGACATAGAGAGCCCAGTCGAAGACAATCGTGCAGAGCAAGCCGATAATAATGATCGGCAAGTAAAAGAAGAAACGAAACCTTTTGAATTTGTCCATTTCTCTATTCTCCGCTTGTCAATTTATCAAAAAGGAATACTCCGTATTGCTGAAATAATAAACAAAAAATATACTGATTTATTAGAAAATATTATATCAGTTTTTATCGAAAATTGCTATATGTTAGATTTTCTTCGATAAGCTCTACTATGCTTAAAATTTTATAGATTTCTATCAATATAGATTTGAGTTTATTATTAGTTTATATTTGGAAATAGTATGAATTATTATTGATTTTCATAATTTTTGTAAAATCGTATTCACTTTTCTGAATTCGCGATATATAGATTTCTCGCGTTTTCCGGGACTTAATGAAAATTTTTAGCGCTTTAAAGCATTCCCTGAAAACTCCGGTTTCTTCAAGCTTTATCGCAGCTTTGAGAGTGGGACTGGAAATTTTTCACAAAAAATGATATGATTACTTAGTAATTGAATATGCGGGTGTAGTTCATCGGTAGAACGCCAGCTTCCCAAGCTGGACAGGAGGGTTCGACTCCCTTCATCCGCTCCATGAAAAGCCAAGGAGGGCCCGACGGGTTTTCTTTTTTCTGTTATATCTATCTCGCAATTGTTCAAAAATAAATTGTTAACTCTTTATTCTTTGAATCTGATAAGAAAATAGGGTTACAATTCTTGTCAGCCCTGGAAAATATACTTTTTCTCAAAGAAATGAGCAAAAGCTGCTCCTTTTCTCCTTACAGAAATTTGACAAAATTTTTCTTGACACTCTTCGGTGATAGATGTACACTACTTTTATAGGAGAGCACTCCTTAGAGCATTTCCATAAGTACATAAGAGCGACAAGGGCGTCCGGCAGAGCAGTGCCGGACGCCCTTCTTCGTGGAGCAGAGCGGTTCGCTTCGTGCGGAAGCTCTGCCCCCTTTTCTTATGTAAAGCTCTGTTTTGCTATAAGGAAAAGTTATCCATTTCTATCAAATCTATCTATTTCATTTACAGGAGGCTTGCAAAATGAGAAAGGAACATGATTTTCTGGGGGAGAAACTCGTACCTGATGAGGTATATTACGGCGTGCAGACGATGAGAGCCATGGAAAATTTCCAGATCACCGGCGCGCAGCTTGACCCGGATTTCATCCAGTCCATGGCTGTCGTCAAAAAAGCTTCCTGCCTGACCAATCTGAAGACAGGACGGATGGATCCCGTAATCGGGGACGCCATCATACGCGCAGCGGATGAAATCATCGAAGGAAAACTGCTCGACCAGTTTCCTTTGGATCCCATCCAGGGCGGCGCCGGCACATCCGTCAATATGAACATGAATGAAGTCCTCTGCAACCGCGCGCTCGAACTACTCGGCTATCCGAAGGGCCGCTATGACATCATTTCACCGAACAACCATGCAAACATGGCGCAGTCGACGAACGATGTCTTCCCGACCTCGATCAAGGTCTGCCTCGTCAGGAAGGCATACCGCCTGATGGATGCGCTTTCTTCCATGGCAAGAGGCTTCGATGAAAAGGGAGAAGCATTCAAGGACGTCATCAAGATGGGACGCACGCACCTCCAGGACGCTGTGCCGATCACCCTTGGCGAGGAAATGGATTCGTATGCCGTTGCCGTGCGCCGCGGGATCCGCCGCATTTCCCTTTCCCTTTCTTCTCTGGAATCGCTCAACATGGGAGGCACCGCCGTCGGCACCGGGCTCAATGCAGAACCGGAATACATCCGCCTCTTCCCGGAAATCCTTTCCCGGCTGACCGGCTTTTCCTTCAAGACAGCGGACAACCTGATCGACACGACGAATACGACAGACTGCTTTGCCGATGTCTCCGGCGCGCTCAAGGTCGTTTCCCTTTCCCTCATCAAGATTGCCAATGACATCCGTCTCATGGCATCCGGCCCGCGCTGCGGCCTCAATGAACTGAAGGTGCCCGCCCGCCAGCCCGGTTCCTCGATCATGCCAGGCAAAGTCAATCCGGTCATTGCCGAAGTCCTCGACCAGACCTGCTACCAGGTCATTGGGAATGACCTTACCCTGACACTGGCCGTCGAAAACGGGCAGCTCGAACTGAACGTCATGGAGCCGGTCCTTTCCTTCAACCTTTTCCACTCCTTCCTCTACCTCACGAATGCAGTCACCACATTCACTGAGAAACTGCTGAAGGACCTCGAGGCGAATGAAGAGCAGTGCAAGAGCTGGGTCGACCACAGCGTCGGCGTCATCACAGCGCTCCTCCCGCATATCGGCTACGAAAAGTGCGCCGCGACTGCGAGGGAAGCTTACACGACAGGACGGCCCGTGCGGGAAATCCTCCTTGCAAGGAAGCTCCTCTCTGAAAGCGCGATCCAGAAAATTCTCTCGCCCTATGAGATGACCCATCCGGGCATCGCAGGCGGCAAGGACGCGCTGGCCCGGTAAGACTTACGAATCATTGATTCATCGTATATAATAGAATAAGAATAAAATAAAGGAATGTGGATGAAGAGTTCTTCTTTCACATTCTTTTATTGTGTATCGTGCATTACGGTTTGCACTTTTGAACGAAAGTCATTAAAATAATAACCATACTTCCGAAAGAGACAAGAAAAGAGGGGAATTCATGAAACTACGCGATAATCACCATATCGTACTGACCACGCCGGACATCGACCGGTGTCTCCGCTTTTATCATGATGTCCTTTCCATGGAAGCGCATGAAAAAGACGGGCAAATCTGCCTATACTTCGGTTCCTGTGAAATCACGCTGAAAAAAGGACTGACGGACTTTACTCCGAGCGCTGTGCGCATGGGCATCATCAATCTCTGCCTCATCACGGACGATCCGATGGAAGACGTGCTCCGCGAGCTGGAAGAACGCCATGCACCGCTTGTGACCGGCATCGTCGATAGAAACGGCGCCCGCGGACCGATGAAGAGCATCTACCTCATCGACCCGGATGGAAATTTCATAGAAATCGCACGCTATGCGGACAAGACGCTCCGCAAGAAGCCGCACTTTATAGATGAGGACGAGCTCGCAAGCGAATGAGCCCGTCCTGTTTTATTGGGAAAGGAACACTATGACACCTCATCAGGCCAATCTGTTTTTCATTGCCGAATACGTCCTCTCCATCCTGATTCTCGCCTTCTCGGCATACAGGAAGAACGCATTCGACTGGAGAAAGACCATACGAAGGAAAACATTCATCAAAAGGATGCTCTTCCTTATCCCCGTCGCCCTCATTGCCATCGGCATCATGACAGCGGCTTATCTGCTCCAGCTGCCGCAGATGACGACGCTCGTCATCATCACAGGCGCGCAGCTCTTCCTGACGCTCATTGCGAACGTCATCCTCTTCTCCTCCTGGTTCCAGCGCTACCGCGTCTACCCCAGGGGAAAGGAACTCGCCGCCGTCGTCGTCCTGATGTACGCCGTCGCCGACCTCTTCATGCCCTCAGGCATCAAGTACGGCGTCCTCGTCGTGGGCATCCTCGTCGGCTGCCTCCTTCCGGACTCATGGAAAGCAGACGACTAAAAATCCCGATCATCTGCAAAAAAGCATCTCCTCAAAACGCGCAGCTGCCGCGCCGGGGAGATGCTTTTGTCTTTGATAATACACATAAAAAAGTACCTCGTCGCCAACGCGTAGCGAATAACGCGTCTATGGTGACAGAGGTACCTTTTGAAGTCAGTATAAAAGAAATGGTGACAAATATCAAGAGACCATTTTACTGGATGACGTAGGTGCCGTTGTCTTCGAGGGTGCCTTTGAGACCGAAGAGGGCAGCTGCTTCGTTGG
>UMEI01031202.1_pt1 | contig 23213 bp, 13 predicted proteins | sample 1964711 | NCBI WGS metagenome assembly UMEI01 (sample SAMEA4836016, study PRJEB28245) | human gut metagenome | biome: gut microbiome; material: fecal sample | place: Denmark | collected 2008 | reverse complement strand
GTGATAAGCGGGTGTTTCAGCGATGCTGACGTTGCAGCTTCAGGAGATAACACCGGAGGCCTCATCGGTATGTTCCGTTCGACCAAAGCTTTTTCAGTTGCCAACTGTTACTCTACAGGAAACATCTCCGGAAAAAACTACACAGGCGGCATAATCGGACGACTCGATGACAACACCGGTTTCAGTATCAGTAATTGCTATTCGGCAGGGAATATTGCCTCCACAGGAAACGACTCTCGCACAGGAGGGATATTGACCAAAGCCAGTAGTGTAAAAGCTACCGTCTCAAACTGTTATTATATAAACGGGGACGAAAATAATGCCAACACTGCTATCAAAAAAACAATAGAAGAAATGAAAACCGCCGAATTTGTAACCGAGCTCAATGCTGAACAAGAATTTCCGGCATGGAAAACAGACCTCGAGTCTGGAAACATAAATGGAGGACTGCCCATACATATCTGGCGAAACGATATTACTACCGATATAAAGAAAAGCCAAACCGCTAATCCGATATACATCTACACACAAGGAAAAGACATCATAATAACCTCGGCATCCGACATACAAACCATACACCTATATAACATCACAGGACAATTGATAAATACTATAGACAAAAACCTGGCAAATACGACCCGGATAAATATACATACCTCCGGAATCTATATGGTTGTAGTGACCGCTAACAACACGAATACAGCACAAAAAATTATCATAAAATAATACATTTGCGACCCCCTCTCTGTTTCGAAAATAGGTGTAATTATAGATAGCAAAACACTGCACCTTTTTTTCGAAACAGGATTAAGCTCGTAATATCCTTATTGCACTCCCCACAGTACGCCACTGACAACAACAACAAAATTTTACGCAAACACACAACTTTTGCCAGTATATTTCATCAAATATTTAAAGGATTGTTCGCTAAAATCTTCACACACTAACAAATAGACAAAAATTACATCAAATTAAATTCAAATTGTAGCTTATTTCTTTGTCGTACACAAAAAAAATATTAATTTCGCATCATTATTACAATATCTGAGAAACAGACAAAAAACAATATAATTAACTATAAAAACGATCAAATGAAGAAGCACAATTTTTATGCAGGGCCTTCTATCTTAAGTGAGTACACCATTAAAAATACAGCTGATGCTGTATTGGACTTTGCAGGAACCGGACTATCACTATTGGAAATCTCCCACAGAAGTAAAGAATTTGTTGCCGTTATGGACGAAGCCAGAGCTCTCGTAAAAGAGTTGTTGGAAGTACCTGAAGGTTATGATGTTGTTTTTGTAGGAGGCGGTGCCAGCATGCAATTCTGTATGGTGCCCTTTAATTTATTGAAAAAGAAAGCTGCCTATCTGGAAACAGGTACGTGGGCTGTAAATGCCATAAAAGAAGCCAAGCTCTTCGGTGAAGTCGATGTCGTTGCTTCTTCCAAAGAAGATAACTTCACATACATCCCTAAAAACTATACCGTACCCGAAGACGCTGACTATTTCCATATCACGACCAACAATACGATTTTTGGTACGGAAATGCGCTATGACCCGGACGTTAAAGTTCCGTTAGTAGCCGACATGTCGTCCGACATATTCTCCCGTCCTATCGACATTGCCAAGTACGATATAATCTATGCCGGAGCTCAAAAAAATCTGGCTCCTGCCGGAGTAACCATTGCCATTGTCAGAGAAGGTGCTCTCGGACATGTAGAGCGGGCTATACCTACTATGCTTGATTATCGTACCCACATCAAGAAAGGTTCTATGTTCAATACACCGCCTTGCTTGCCGGTATTCTCTGCATTGCAGACACTCAAATATTACAAACAACTCGGAGGTGTAAAGGTACTCGAAAAGATGAACCTTGAAAAAGCAGCCATCTTATACGATGAAATAGATAGGAACAAGCTCTTTAGAGGTACTGCCAAAGAAGAAGACCGGTCTATCATGAATGTATGCTTTGTTATGAACGACGAATACAAAGACCTCGAAACCGAATTTGCCGAATTTGCAACCAGCAAAGGAATGATAGGTATCAAAGGTCACCGCTCAGTAGGCGGATTCCGGGCATCTATATACAATGCGATGCCGAAATCAAGTGTAGAAGCTCTTATCGAGACAATGAAAGAATTCGAAAAGAATCACTAATTTTCTAATACAGTACAATACAATTAGAGAGTTGTCTCATAAACCAACGCCATTATACGTTGTTTTGAGACAACTCTCCGCTTTTAAAAAAAACATCACATCTGCCACTGTTTAGCCGAGTGGCACGTAGCAGTGACAGATATAAAAAAATAAAAACATGAAAATATTAGTAGCTACAGACAAACCTTTTGCTGCCATTGCCGTAGAAGGAATCAAAAAAGAACTGGACAAAGCCGGTATCGAAATGATTCTCCTGGAAAAATATGGAGAAAAAAGTAAACTTATCGAAGCCATTGCCGATGTAGACGGTGTAATTGTAAGAAGCGACATTCTCGATGCCGAAGTATTGAACGCAGCAAAAAAACTAAAAATTGCTGTACGTGCAGGTGCAGGATATGACAATATAGATTTGGCAACAGCAACAGCAAACGGAGTATGTGTGATGAACACCCCCGGACAAAACTCAAATGCCGTTGCCGAACTTGTATTTGGCATGACCGTAATGCTGGTTCGTAACTTTTATAATGGAACATCCGGCACCGAGCTGAAAGGGAAAAAATTAGGTATACACGCTTTCGGACAAGTCGGCCGTAACGTTGCTCGTATTGCCAAAGGATTTGGCATGGAAGTATACGCCTTCGACCCCTATTGCCCTGCTGAAGCTATAGAAGCCGAGGGGGTAAAACCGATTACAGATATTAACGAAATATACTCAACCTGCCAATACATCTCATTACACATCCCGGCCACTCCGGAAACGAAAAAATCAATCAATTACAATCTGCTTAAGCAAATGCCCAAAGGGGCAGTACTTATCAATACAGCCCGCAAAGAAGTAATTGACGAAGAAGAACTCGTAAAACTGATGGAAGACCGTGCTGACTTCAAATACATATCCGATATTAAGCCGGACAACGCATCTGTATTTGCCGAAAAATTTGAAGGCCGCTATTTCTTCACTCCGAAAAAGATGGGAGCTCAAACAGCCGAAGCCAACATCAACGCCGGTATCGCAGCAGCCAAGCAATCAGTAGGCTTCCTCAAAGAAGGCATCGACAAATTCAAAGTAAACAAATAAGAACCCGTTAAGGACACTACAAAGAGTAAACAATTGATAACGGATTGTTTACTCTTTCTGTATTAATAGACGATTATTGTCATAAGCTTTCCTGGAACTTCGCCGAAATCGAAATATAAAATAAAAATTCCCGGAGAGATTTGCAGGCAATCTGGAATTCAAAATATCTGTCTATTACAAATCCCGAACAGTTCTAAAAATCCGGTATCGGTTGCCCGAAACACTGCGATAAAGTCCCAGCCGATTCCAAAAACTCCACAAAATATAGAGTAAAAGAAAATAAAAAAAATTTCAGCTCTTGACGCTCTTTCCTTTTTAAATATTATTTTCGCAAAAAATTTACTTATAGTTAACTTATGAATATCGGCAATCTCAATGACACCAAATTCGGGAAAAACGATATTCCCCATAATTCGACATACTCATGGCACGGATAAAACCTTTCAAAGGAGTAAGACCTCCAAAAGAACTTGTAGAGCAAGTAGCATCGCGTCCTTACGACGTTCTCAACTCGGAAGAAGCGAGGAACGAAGCCGCAGGAAACGAAAAGTCGCTTTACCATATCATTAAACCCGAAATAGACTTTGCTCCGGGAACCGACGAACACGATCCCAAAGTATATCAAAAAGCCATAGAAAACTTCAAGAAGTTTCAGGAAAAAGGATGGCTGCAACAAGACCCGACCGAAAGATATTACGTATACGCCCAGACCATGAACGGACGTACACAATACGGACTCGTCGTAGGCGCTAATGTCGATGATTACCTCAACGGTGTTATCAAAAAACACGAACTTACCCGCCGCGACAAAGAAGAAGACCGGATGAAACATGTCCGGATAAACGATGCCAATATAGAACCTGTATTTTTCTCCTATCCCGACAACAAGGAAATAGACCAAATCGTTGCAGAGACAACATCCCATCCTGCAGAATACGATTTCATTGCACCCGATGGGTTCGGACATCATTTCTGGATAATAGATAATCCGGAAACCATAGACCGCATCACCCGGTTATTTGCCCAGATACCTTACCTCTATATCGCCGATGGCCACCACAGGACAGCAGCAGCAGCTCTCGTAGGAGCCGAAAAAGCAAAAGCAAACCCCAATCATAACGGAGACGAAGAATATAACTTCTTCCTGGCAGTATGTTTCCCCGCTTCACAACTCAACATTATCGACTATAATCGAGTAGTAAAAGACCTTAACGGACTCACTGACGAACAATTTCTCGAAAAAATATCAGAGCACTTCTTTATCGAAAAAAAAGGCTCCGAAATATACAAGCCCGCTGCTCTGCACAATTTCGCTTTGTACCTCAATCACAACTGGTATTCGCTCACGGCCAAACCGGGAACCTATAAAGAAAATGACCCTATCGGAGTACTCGACGTCACCATATCATCGGACCTCATTTTACGTGACATACTGGGTATCACTGACCTGCGTTCCGACAAAAGAATCGATTTCGTCGGAGGCATACGTGGACTGGGTGAACTTCAAAAACGTGTCGACAGTGGAGAAATGCGTGTAGCTCTCGCATTATACCCTGTATCGATGAAGCAACTCATGGACATTGCCGATACCGGAAACATCATGCCCCCCAAAACAACATGGTTTGAACCTAAACTTCGTTCCGGACTTGTAATACACAAGCTTAGTTAAAAAACATAAAAGCCGTGCAGCTATCAGTAAACTATTTGCATCTTACTAATAGCGCACGGTAAAAAAGAAACATTACCGAATGGATGAAATACAACTTATAAAAGGTTGTAAAGAAAATAAACCGAAAGCGCAAAAAGAGCTTTACGAAACCTATGCTCGCAAAATGATGGCCGTTTGCCTGCGTTATACCAACGATAGGGAAAGTGCGCAAGATTTGTTGCAAGATGGGTTCATTAAAGTTTTTACAGCTATAGGTACATACAGCGGTAATGGATCGTTCGAAGGTTGGATGCGTAAAATTTTTGTAAATACCGCGCTTGAATATTTGCGAAAAAATGACATCCTCCGTGAGACTGTCGATATAGACAGTCCCGATACTTTAAAAGAGCCCGATTACTCGGCTCTCGAAAAAATATCGGCAGATGAACTGATGGAGCTGGTACGGGAGTTGCCGACAGGATTTAGAACCGTGTTCAACATGTTTGCCATTGAAGGTTATTCGCATAAAGAAATAGCCGAAGCATTAGGCATAAATGAGAGTACATCAAGGTCTCAATTTACAAGAGCAAAAAAATTGCTCCAAAAAAAATTAGAACCTTTTAGATGAACGATTTATAAGAAATACAGGTTAATTAAAGAAATAAGGTATTAATAATAACAATGGACGACAAGCGATTTGAACATATCATTCAATCGAAACTGAAAGATTACGAAGCCGACGTTCCTCAGGACCTTTGGTCCAAAATAGAGAACGAGCTGCCTCGCAAAAAGACAGTTTGGATGAAGCCTGTCTATCGCTATGCAGCAGCAGCTTGTGCTGCTTTGCTGATAGGAGGGTTTACTGCGTTCATGTTCCTATACCGGCCGGAATCAGGCAACCATCTGGCAGTCAATAATGAGCCTATATCCATTACGTTACCCGAAAAACAGGAGATACCGACACCACACCAGAACATCGACAAATCCTCTGAAGAAATTCTTTGGGTCGATGATACTCGGAGTCCAATATCTCTAAAAAAACAGAAAACAAAAAATGCGGATAAACATCATATAGATGTCCAAGTAAGAACAACTCCGGAACAAGAAATCAAAGTCGAGGCAGAGCCGCACACCATTGCTTCTCCTGTCGAAAACAAGGAGAACCGGCCTTTATTGGCTGAAACATCGGTAACAAACCGGCCTCAATCCATTTCACAAGAAGAATACGAGCGCAAACTGAAAGAATTCGAATCAGCAGGGCAACAACTGCAAGAGTCCGATTACGAACAGATACTCAATTCCAAACATGATGAGCATGGATTCTCCATAGGACTTATGGCATCCAACTCATTGCCCGGAAATAAAAATATGGAAAACAGGCCTCTCACACGTAGTGCCATGGAAATAGATGATGAGCTCAATCTCTATTCGGCAGAAGAGCCTCTCAAGTTTATGCATAAGGTACCTATTTCTTTTGGTATTACCGTAGAGAAAAAACTGCCTCGTAATTGGGGATTAGAAAGCGGAATAGTATATACTTTACTACGGTCTGACTATAAAACTGCCAGTAACAACAGAAAAGGGAAACAAGAACTTCACTACGTAGGCATACCATTAAACGCGATATATCGTTTTGCTCATATACAGAATGCATCATTCTATGCGGCAATAGGAGCAAAAGCCGACTTCAATGTAAGCGGACGACGAACAGAAAATACACAAAATGACAATAAAGACGCCAAATTGTCTGAAGATATAAGAGACCATAGAGTACAATGGTCGTTTCACGCCAAAGCGGGAGCTGCTTATGCATTCCATAAGATGGCCGAACTTTATATTGAGCCCGGAGTTTCTTATTATGTGGACAACAGTAACATCCCCAACTTGTGGCACGACCGTCCTGTAAACTTTACAGTACAATTAGGACTAAGAACAAACTTTTAATCATATTAGCAAAACAATTATTAATTAATAAAAAGCAATTAAAAACAAGACCAACTGTATGAAAATGATGAAAAAAATCAGCTTTGCCTTGATGGCTGTCGCTTCAGTAATGCTGACGGGATGTTTGAAAGACAACGGTAATATCCTCACCTCCTATGGTGTAGGTACGATAAAACAGACAGCAATGGGGACCAAGTATATACAATTCGATGATAGCAGACTTTGTATTCAAAGTGAACAGATAAATCCTGACAGCCATGTAAACCAGCGCGTTTTTACAGGATTCACTATCAATTGGGACGAACAGCCTGCCTCTGCCAACCAAGACGGAATATACGCTGCCACTCTTAACGGGGAAGCCGACTATTTCACAGTAGGAGAATGCAATGCTTTCTCAGAGCAGAATAACGCAGCTTTCAGTACCAGTGACTCGTTGTTAGACATGTCTACGCCCTATATTACATACCTCTATGACAAGGTGAATAACATTATCACGTTCCAAACAGCTATGTACGAAACCGAAACCGGGCAACCCACATTACAATTAATGAAAGGAATATCAGGCCTTCACGAAGAAGGTTCGATAAAAACCGATACACTCTTGTTGGTATTCGACCAAGGCGATATAAAAAAAACATCAAAAAAATATCCTTGGAAATCGTTCCATTTACCATATTATCACGAAAACGTAACTATTGTGTTTAAAATAAAAGCACACAACCTGTCATTCAACGCCACTAATCCCAAAGGGACCGATTACTATACATTCAATGTACAATATACGAAACCCGAAGAAAACTAATAAACAAGGCTTTTATTTATTGATGTGATATTTCCAGTGAAAGGCGGGCTGCATATTCTTAATGTAGTCCGCTTATTTTATTAACCCTTTCACAAAAAAGCAACCCGTGACATCTCCAATAACACACATCCCATTGACAACCACAACCTCTATTCCCACCAAATTATATCAGAACAGAGTATGCCGTACCTTCATTTAAGCAATATAGAAACAGACGACAAAAATAAACTCCAAAAACCGTTTAAATACCCAAATAAAAAAATTGAAAATATTGATAATTTGCTATACGATACCTATTTTTCATCCTTACTATTTTATTCTGAATACGAAATGTCGATATTCCTAACTTTATCATAGAACGATACCCACTCTTTCAATCCGTACATTCAAAAAAGAAAAAACATAATAATTTATCATCACATACATCATTTTCTTAAAAAATCAATAAAAACATTCCTCTCCACACACCATTATTATATAAATAAAAATATATCCAAATAACTCTGTATGCACAAAAACACCTGCTTTCGAAACATTTTTACCCTTCGTTAAAAAGCCCGTATTCTATATTTGCAATACATTTTTTAAACAATAAAAAACATAAATTCTGATATCACAAAGAACACAATATAAAATTATGAAAAAAACTCTTTTATCATTATTACTTTTATCTTCTGCAATTTTTGCAAGTGCCAATTCAGAGATTCCACGCCCCGAATATCCGAGACCACAATTCGAAAGAACCGAGTGGATCAACCTCAATGGTACATGGAGTTATGAATTCGATTTTTCCCAAAGCGGTTTAGAGCGCTCACTATTCAAATCCAAAGGATTTGATCGTCCTATTACCGTACCATTCTGTCCCGAAAGCCCATTATCTGGCGTAAATCATAAAGACTTCATCAATGCCATGTGGTATCATCGCAAAATCTCCATTCCTCAAAATTGGGACGGCAAACGCATCCTGCTCAATTTCGGAGGAGTAGATTACAAATCTACCATATATTTAAATGGTGAAGAGATTTTTGTTCATTACGGAGGCTCTTCCTCTTTTGCCATAGATATTACGGCATATGTAAAAGCCGGTAGTGAAAATGACCTTATTGTATATGTACAAGATGACTTACGGTCACAGCTTCAAACCGCAGGTAAACAATCGCGCCGATTATATTCCTACAGTTGCCTGTATACTCGTGTAACGGGTATTTGGCAGACCGTATGGCTCGAAGCCGTTTCAAAAGGCGGGCTGAAACTCTGCCGCATCACCCCCGATTTGGACAACAAGCAATTCGTTTTCGAACCTGTATTTTACGATTTAGACCTAAACGCAACATTCAAGGTCCGTGTACTGGACAACGGGAAAGAAGTTTATTCTCAGAAAGTACCGGCAAGTGACAATGCCTTCATAAGTGCTAAAATCAAAAACATAAAAACATGGTCACCCGAATCACCTTTCTTGTACGACATAGAATTTTCTGTATTAGATGCCGAAGGCAATACGATAGACAAAGTAAAGTCCTACGCCGGAATGAGAAAAGTGGAACTGCGCGGAAAGACATTCTATCTCAACAATGAACCATACTATCAACGACTTGTTCTTGACCAAGGATACTACCCCGACGGACAGTGGACTGCACCCGATGACGAACAACTCAAAAAAGACATTATCCTTGCCAAAGAAGCCGGATTCAACGGAGCAAGACTGCACCAGAAAGTTTTCGAACAAAGATATTTCTATTGGGCAGACAAATTAGGATATCTCACTTGGGGCGAATCGGCAAGTTGGGGAATGGATTGGACAAGTCCGCTCGCTGCACGTAACATGATTACCGAATGGGAAGAATGCGTGGCCCGTGACTATAATGCTACATCATTAGTCGCTTGGTCTCCACTCAACGAGACATGGAAAGAAGACATCGACGGACAACGCGCTCGATTGACCAACGACCTCTATTTTATCACAAAAAGGCTCGACCGTACACGCCCGGTTGTATCTGCCAGTGGAGGTTATCACGCAGGATTTACCGACATATATGCCGAACATACATACGTTCAGGACCCGATAGAGCTTTACAAACAACTCTCTCTCGACGAAAACGGATATCCCTACATACATCATCCTAATTTCAGCGCTCCCTATAAAGGCGAAGCCTATATGATAGACGAATTCGGAGGAATACAGTGGATTAAGGAAATGAAAACTGCCGAAGTTGCCGGAACCGACGAATTCTGGGGATATGGAAAACCTCCGAGAACCATAGAAGAATTCTACAAACGGTTAGAAGAGCAAGTAAATGTCGTATTGAGTATGGACCACATTACGGGATTCTGCTACACTCAAATTGTAGACGTCGAGCTCGAAAAGAACGGTATCTACACATACGACCGCAATTTGAAATTCGATATGGAACGTATTCGTAAAATATTTTCCAAATCACGAGAACAGGCAAAACTCGAAGTCGCGAAGATGCTTTCCGAACGAAATGCCCGTTGAATGACAAAGAAGCTAATAAATAGCAATATAAACAAACACTATCATTAACTAATTTATTCACACTATGAAAAAAAGAAACATTTTACTCGCTACGGCTCTCCTATCTGTAGGAAGTGTATTTGCTCAGACTTTGCCTGACGGTATGACCGCGTTGCTACCTTCCGGAGTAACGCCTAATATTACGCAAGATAAAAAGTTTATCATGCAAAAAAATCTGACAGTTGCCGGCTCTCCGGAAAAAGGCTATTATGCTTTTTTCTCCGCCTCAGACAGCGATCACGGTGAAGAACTTTGGGTAACTGATGGTACCCCCGAAGGAACGCGTATGGTCAAAGACATCAATCCGGGTGTTGCCACTTCAGATGTCAATTATCTTACCCGTTTCAATGACAAAGTCGTGTTTTCTGCCGATAATGGCGAAGACGGTTATCAATTATGGATTTCCGACGGTACCGAAGAAGGGACTCGCATGGTCAAGAAGATTCATGAATTCGACTCTTCCAATCCCATTGGCTTTTGCCAAATGAACGAAACACAATTCATCTTTTTTGCTTCCGATTACGAAAGCGAAAATTTCAGCAGTGAAGGTGCTCAGAAATGGCTTTATGTCAGCGATGGGACAGAGGAAGGAACCAAACTCGTCGCTCAAGTCGATTGTCAATTCCCCGGCGAGGACATTGACCATCGTTATGGAGCTGTTATCCGCGTAGGTCGCAAAGTCTTCTTCAAAGGAGATGTTGCAGACAAAACAGGTACCACTTATGGGTTAGAATTATGGGTAACCGACGGAACTACCGAAGGCACCTATATGGTAAAAGACATCAATCTTGAAAAAAATGTAAACAAGGAAGGTAGTACATTAAGTTCTGCTATCAACTCGATGCAAAATTTCTATAATGAAGGTTTATTCTTCAAAGCCTGGGACGAAGACCATGGCAATGAACCCTGGTTTACCGACGGCACTGAAGAAGGTACCTACCTGATTTACGATACCGACCCCACTGTCGGAGCTAACGGAATCGGAGTCGGTGGAGGCGTTACTATGGTGGGAGAAGTATACAACGGGGAAATTTGTTTCCGAGGAAAAGACCCGAAACTTGGATGCGAATTCGGTGTTACAAATTGTGAAAAAGGAAACTTCAAATGTTTTGACATCTTCACTGTAGAACCTACCCAAGACCACCAGTCATTTGCCGACAACGGCGTTGTATTCGATGACAAATACATGTTCTGTGCAAATACCGGAACAGATGCAAACATTGAATCTTGCAAAGGAGGAGAACTTCACTGGTATGACGGAGAGAAAGTACAAATGCAATATGATTTCGCCCCCGGTGTAGGTTGCGATTGGGTCAAAGAACTGACGGTAGCCGGTGGTAGCCTTTACTGGTGGAACGAAGGCAATATGGATGGAACCACAGCTACCGATACCAAACTCATCCGCCTTGACAAATGGGATGGCGTGCCTCAAATCGTTTCGAATATCGATGCCAATGGTGATAAAATATACTGCTTGCGCAACTTGAACGGAGAATTGCTTTTCACTTCAAAAGCAAGCAATCAATTATATTGCTACCACTATCGTCAAGACGGATATGACCCTGCAAAAAATCCCGATAAAATGGAACCGGAATATCGTACACGCGAAGAAATCGAAACAGGGATTGAAAACGTAACGGATAACAAAACCAACAGTTTCGAAATCTATCCCAATCCGGCAACTGAAACATTCCGTATCAAAGGTATCGACACAATGAAAAGCAATCTGAAAATTTATGACATATCGGGCCGCCTCGTAAAGAGTATCGATAATGTATCTGTTTGCGATGCTATCAGCGTATCCGACTTAGCTGCCGGTATGTACGAAGTTATTGCTTCCTCCGCTACCGGAACTAAATCTACTCGATTAATTGTTAAATAAATAAACCATATCCATGAAGGTGTTTCATTGATAATCATTACAAAATTGTCGATGGAACACCTTTCTACTCTTTATCATTGTATTCATTCTTCTTCAGCAATTATGCTTACACTTTTACATTTAGAAAGAATGAAATCTAAAATCTAATAAAGAACCAACAATGAATGATTTCAAATATCTGAGAACGGCAATATGTATCATTGCCTCATTTTTCACATTTGCCTCGTATGGACAGAAAATAGACATAACGGGAGCAGTGTTGGATAGTATCAACAAAGAGCCGCTCATTGGGGTCACTGTGATGGAAAAAGGTACGACAAACGGTGTCTCTGCCGACTTCGACGGAAAATTCAAAATTCAGGCAGCGCCCAAAGCAACCCTTATATTCTCCTGCGTCGGTTATACTTCAAAAGAAGTAAAACTTTCCGGACAAAGAAATATAACCGTCCTTATGCAACAGGCAAGTAAGACATTAGATGAGTTTGTAGTAATCGGGTATGGTATCCAACGCAAAAGTGATATCACCGGTTCTATCTCCTCCATTTCCGGCAAGGATGTAAACGACGTTCCTGTCGCCTCAGCACTGCAAGCCCTTCAAGGAAAAGCTTCCGGTGTAAACATCATACAGAATACCGGAGCTCCGGGTAGTAATACCACTATCAAAATTCGCGGTACCGGTACTGTCAACGATGCCGACCCTCTCTATGTGGTAGACGGGTTCATCGTCGATGACATAAACCATATCAATCCAAATGATATTGCAAATATCGAGATATTCAAAGATGCCGCCTCAAGTGCCGTATACGGTGCCCGAGCAGCAAACGGTGTAGTTTCCATTACCACAAAAAGCGGAGAATCGGGAAAAACAAAAATTACATTTGACGGCTACGTCGGCATTTCCAACCCTTGGAAAAAAATCGACGTCATGGGAGTAGACGATTATGCCCTGATGCAGGATTATATAAACGGGACAAGTATATACTCTTCCGACGGACGCTTATATTATTCCAAAAATGGTGACAATTCATATCAATTTGATAACCACAAATATTTCTTAGTCGACACGATACGCCGCAATTCCCCATCCAATTGGTGGGATGCTATTACCCGTACCGGCTTCAAACAACAATATAATATCTCTGTTTCAGGCGGAAATGAAAAAACCAAATTTATGGTCAGTGCCAGCTACTACGACGAAAAAGGTATCGTAAATACATCCGACTATAAACGTTTCAATACCCGCATCAATATAAACCAAAAATTAGCCTCATGGTTGAACATGACAGCCAATCTGTCATACGCAAACGAAGACCGCAACATAGTGCCAGAAGGTTCAAACAGTGTCCTCAAACGAGCTCTATATCAAAATCCGCTCATATATACATACGACACCCGCGGATACTGGAGCGAAGACCACCCTTTGGCTATGATAGACCGTAACCATAATAAAATAAATCGTGACCGTTTCGACATGAATCTGAACCTTTCCGCTGACATAACGAAATATTTGGTATACCAGTTCAAAGCATCCTACTATCTGGTTCCGGAAACAACCAATAAATTCACGGAAGTAAACAATCTGGAAACAGACTTTGCCATGACCGATTTGACTACTGTCTATAAAATGAAAACAAGCACGAACAAATGGGAAATAAACAACCTCCTGACATTCAACTGGTACAACGATATTCACAACATTACCGTACTGGCCGGTCAGACTGCCGAAAGTTACAAATACGGTTACCAGGAATCTACTCGCAAAGGGACTCCGAGCAACGCCAAAGACCAATGGTATCTGTCAAGCGCATTCACCGGAGATAAAACATACGGGCTCGACCGTGAATGGACTGCAGTAGGTGTTATAGGACGTATCAACTACAATGTGCTCGACCGTTATTTGCTCCAAGCCAATATACGTGCAGACGGGTCCTCCAAGTTCTCGAAAAACAATCGTTGGGGATATTTCCCTTCAGTATCCGTCGGATGGAAATTTTCTTCCGAACCGTTTATGCAAAGAGCCAGTTGGATGGATCTCGGTAAATTGCGTGTAGGTTGGGGTATTCTGGGTAACAACCGTATCGATGAACTCGCCCGCTATACCTACCTTACCAATCAATACAACTATCCATACGGTCAAGGTAATCACATATTGCAACCCGGTATTACTGCCACAACGCTCGGAAATCCGGATATCAAATGGGAAAAAACAGAAACATTCAACGTAGGTCTCGACTTTGCATTCCTGCGCAATAGCATCACTTTCGGTATCGAATACTTCAACAAACATACGACCGACATGTTGCTGGCCGTACCTACCGTTTCCTCAGCCGGACTTGACACCGACCCGATGACCAATGCCGGAGCTGTCCGCAATTACGGTATCGAAACGAGCTTGAGTTATAAAAAACAAATCAACAAATTCGGATTCGAAGTAGGATTCAACCTATCTTGGATTAAGAACAAAGTTACAAGCCTCGGAACCGGTAACGAACCTATCTACGGCTCTTATCTGAGTGAAGGCAGTATTGTCGATTACGTAACAAAAACAGCAGTAGGTATGCCTATCGGAAGTTTTTACGGATATGTAACTGATGGTATATTCAACACATACGAAGAAGTAAAAGCCAGCGCACAATACGAGCCGGGGAAACTCGACCACGAGCAGACGACCCGTCCCGGGGATTTCCGTTTCAAAGACCTCAATGGTGACGGAAAAATTACCGCTGAAGACCGCACATACCTCGGCTCTCCACTACCCGACTTCGTATTCGGTATCCCCTTGCAATTCAGTTATGGCGATTTCGACCTCAACATCTTCTTCCAAGGACAAACCGGAAACAAAATATTCAATGTAATGGACTATTATTTGTATAACGCTGCCGAAGGAAACGTGTATGCCGACATCCGTAGCAAACACTGGTCCGGACAACTCGCCGAGAACCGGGCATTCTTCCCGTTGAACACCGATGCCGAAGTTCCCGACCTCGACAGTAGCGACAGTCCACGTAACTTCCGTTCGTCTGATTTTTTTGTAAAAGACGGCTCTTATTTGCGTCTCAAAGAATTACGTCTCAGTTATAATGTTCCCAAAAAACTCATTTCAAAATGGAAAATCGATAACCTCTCGTTTTCTTTGACAGCTTACAACCTGCTTACCTTTACCGGTTATGATGGATTCGACCCGGAAGTCGGAAAAGTTTCAGGCACGGAAAGTAACAACTTAAGTATGGGTGTTGACCACGGTAACTATCCGCAAGCACGTTCATTCACCCTTGGTTTCAAGATTGGTTTATAATTATAAAATACTATCCAACTATGACTAAATATATTTTCAAGATACAAATACTATGTCTCGCGCTTCTTGTATTATCAGGGTGCAACGATTTTCTTGATAAGGAAGTCTTAGGGAATTCGACCGACAAAAATTTCTACGACACCCGATACAAACTACAAGCAGCCCTCAATGCCACCTATGACATTTTACAAAGCGACGAATTCACCGATAGCGACTGGCGATTCGGCGAAGCCACTGCTGACGATGTAATCGGGTCGGACGAAGGGCTCAGCAGCCAAATGGGACAACTGGTACATTTCAGGTTCAATACCTCCAATACATACATCAAAAAACGTTGGGACATCAACTATAAAGGCGTCCACCGCGCTAATCAGGTCATTGCCAATGTCGACAGAGTGCAGCTCTCAAACAACGATTACAGCAAATACCGTGAAATACGTGAGATTTTAGGACAAGCCAAATTCCTACGTGCATTGTTTTACTTTAACCTTGTCAAAACATTCGGAGGCGTTCCCATTCGTCCCGAAATCGAGACCGTAGACAACCTGGTAATTCCAAGAAGCTCCCGCGAAGAAACATTTGCATATATCGAAAAAGACCTGCGTGAAGCCGCCTGTATGCTCTCCAACCGATACACATCAAGTAATTCGGGCAAAGCCAGTGCCGGTGCTGCCGTAGGATTGCTGATGAAAGTCCTTATGTATCAGGCTACTCCGGGAACACCATCTGAAAAATGGGAACAAGTGGTAGAATTGGGCAAATACTTCGTACAAGGAGCCTCAATGACTATGAGCCAAATGCTTCGTTACGACGAACGGTATAACGAAGATTGGGAACCCCTTCGCAAACGTCTATGGTTCAAACCCAAAGAACTCAACGGAGAAACAGACCCCTACGAAGGTCCCGACTTCGAAATCGCAAAACTGGTAAATGCATACACTTTCAAATATACCGATGCCACAGGTTCACCCATTACGTATCTCGACCAGTTCTATTCCGCCGGAGAATTTTGTAGCGGCTCTATATTTGAAATTGTATTCAAAGAATCCGGAGACGGAACGACTGGCGACACCAATGAGGGTAGTTCGATATACTCCACTCTATTTGCATCAGGAAGTCCCATGTATGCCGACGACCAAATCATTGCCAATATCTTCGGCAACGATTACCGACGCAACTTTACCATCGGACACCATCAATACACTCCCGACCATGAAAACACCGAAATTGGTGCAGGTCGTATATTATCCTTGAAATGGTACACCCCTATCAAAGACCGGCCTACATATACAGGAGACAGTGGTAAAAACCGTCGCTATTTGCGTTACGTAGATGTAGTACTGATGTTTGCCGAAGCTCTTAATGAATGCGGAAACGGTGCAGAAGCTTTAGAGCAACTCAACAGTTATAAAGCCGTCGTCAACGAGTTAAACAACAGTTCATCCCTCTATATCGGAGGCGGCTATGGTTACCTCCGCGACCAAATTTGGAAAGAACGCCGTATCGAATTCTCTTACGAATGGGAACGATTCTGGGATATCGTGCGACAAGGCCGTGCCGCAAGTGCATTAAAGACATTCAGTACGATGCGTCCTAACAAACGGGGGCTCTATTTCCGCGAAGGGGTTAACGAAATATTCCCGATTCCCCAGACTGAAGTAGACATCTCGAACGGAGTAGTTACTCAAAATCCCGGTTATTAATATTAATCTGAAATTTATCTGCAATGAAAATAGCATTAAAAACAATATTAGGATTTTTGGTCATTGCGGCTTTCACTGCGTGTGAAGACGATGAAGCCACTCAGCCCCATGCCGCAATGTCAGTCGGAAAATACATCTACGACACAAACGAAACGATGAAAATACACTTTACGGGTTCCGCCGAAAACGTAGTCATATACACCGGTGATACCGACCACGACTATGAACTGCGCGAAGCCAGCAATTACGGACTGGTTGTCAATAAAGGTTTGTTTACATATTCATACCAGCAACCGGGCACTTACAAAGTAGTATGCGTCGCAACCAACCACACCGACGCAGGAAATTCCATCAAACGCGATACCTGCTCCTTCATGGTAAAAGTTATCGATGACGTTACCGAAATAGAAAGGCTATCCGCTCCCCAGGTTATCTACGATGAAGTATTTGCCAATCCGGTCAATGAAACCGACTGGTTGCTGCGCCTGCCACGAAAAATCAAATTCAAAACATCCAATGCGACAGTTTCGCTTTCTCAAAAGCTGAAATTCTACATCGGATCCGATTCCACAAAAGTCTATATCGATGATAAAGAATTCTCTTCTACGGCCAAATATAATCTGGCAAACGTTCTCAACATCAAACTGAAATCTCATGAAGGAACCGAACGTCCGTACAAACTCTATACGGTAAACTACGGAGAATTCAAAACATTCGAATTACTTGGAGTACAAGGCACGATAACCCGTTCGGAATTTGATTACAGTTATTACGAAATCAATATGACTGTTCCGTCGGGAAGTGATTTGAGCAACCTCGCTCCCACTTTCACCTTATACTCAGACAATGACAAAGTATATATCGATGACGTTGAGCAAATTTCAGGTACCACGACAGCAGACTTTACCAAACCGGTAACATATCGGTTTGTAGCGTCATATCCCAATCGGCCCGATATCACTGCCGAGTCTACGGTTATAGTAACGGTAACACCTCAATAAATTCTTTCCGGGGAATCTGAATTCCCCGGAAAGCAATCAATAACTATTATAAAATCAAAGGCACCATGATAAAATCCAAACTACTGACGATAACATTTATTATTTCCTGTCTTATATCTACTGAAGGAAAAAATGTGTATATCTACAACGAGAAATCCAACAAACCTATTAACACATTCACAAACGTACGTAAAATTACATTTACGGAAAATACTATGAATATAACCGAAAGCAATGATAAAACCTCTGAAATTCCTCTCTCTGACTTCAACTTTTTCACCTTTATAGAAAAAGTAATCTCCTCCGTAGAAATGCCATCAAAATCAAATACCATTGTCTATATTGACACCAACGACATCCTTTCTATAAAAACAGATAATACCATAGACAATGTCGAAATATTCTCTGTAAACGGAAACAAAATACTTAGTTCTATACCTGTATCCAGCACGTTCTCACATTCTCTCGCTTCTTACCCTGCCGGAATGTATATAGTAAAAACAAGAATAGGAGAAAATCAAGAATTTCATAAAATCATCAAGAAATAAAACTATGAACATAAAAAATAACATTCTGATAAAATTATCATTGGTAAGCTGCCTGATTTTCTGTGGTTTCTGGTTAATCGCACAAAACGATTTATTCATTTACAAAAATGGATCCATAATTTTCCAAGGTTCTACAGAAAACATAGACCAAGTAAAAATAGAAGACAATAAAACTAAAATTTCTATATACGACACATCCGGTAAGACCCTGTACAGCGAAGCTCTTACCCAAATCGACAGTATTACTCTTATCGAAAAACCTATAGCCGATGTCTTGGATGTCGTTTTCAATGAAGACGGCTCGGCCACAGATATCTCCCCCATGAAAAATAACATTGAGGCTGTAGGTACAAAAACATATTACAATGATATATACAATAGATATGTATCTACATTTGATAATACCTGGGCCGGTAAAACATCTTCATATTACAAAATAAACTATGCCAATAACCAGGCATTCAAGGATGCTCTTGCCGACGGACATACCTTAGAAGCTGTCGTCATGGCAAACTATGAATCACCTATCGCAAACGGAGAAGCTAAATTTTTTGCATCTCACGAACGTGGAGGTACGGGTCTTATGGTGTGTAAAACAAACAACGGCATGAATGAGACAAATGAACTCACATTTCTTCCTAATGTCTCATCAGGAAACAGTACATGGCGTTGGGGAACCAGTGGTATAGTACCCCAACCGCGAGAATATTATCACATAATAGGCGTATGGAATAAAGAAGAGGCAAAAGTCTATATATACATAAACGGAGAATTAAAAAATACAGTTGATACTGAAGGTAATTTTATATTCCCAGTAAACGGTTCCGACTGGTTTGCCATCGGCTGTGATGCAGGACCTACTGCCCAATTAGGATGGAGTGGAGACGTGGTAATCGCCCGTATATATGACAAACCTCTGAAGGATACTGAAGTAAAACTACTATGGAACGATATTGAAAAGCTACAGAAAAAACCGGTAGCAGATATACTCGATGTCGTATTCAAAACCGATGGTACCGCCGAAGATATTTCCCCTATGAAAAATGTCATTACAACAAACAACAGTGGAGCGTTATCTACATATTATAGCAATACTTACAAACGATTTGTCGCTAAATTCGGGAATACGTGGGCCGGTGCTACTTCAGGATTCTACCGCATTGATTATGCCAATAATGAAGCTTTCAAAGAAGCTTTGAAAGATGGTCATACTTTAGAAGCTGTCGTTATGGCTGACTTCGAACCGCCTATCTCCAATGGAGAAGCCAAATTCTTCAGTTCGCACGAAACCGGAGGTACCGGATTGATGGTCTGTAAAACAGACCGAGGTTTGAACGGGAAAAACGAACTCTCATTCTTGCCTCACGTCGGGGGAGACTGGAAATTTGTCACAAGCGGTATAGCACCTCAACCTCAGATATACTACCACATCATTGGAACTTGGAATAAAGAAGAAGGAAAAGCCAGGATATATATAAACGGTGAACTGAAAAATACGATAGAAGCTGTCGGGGAATTCAAATTCCCAAAAGATAATTCAAACTGGTTCGCCATCGGTTGCGATGCCGGACCCACGGCTCAGTTGGGATGGAGCGGGGATGTGGTATTGGCTCGTATCTATGACAACCCGCTTACCCCTCACGATGTTGCCGTGCTATGGGACGAAGTGAAGAAGCTACAGGAAAATGCCGTAGTCGATATGGTAAGTGACATTGACTTCATCTCAGGTATCGCCGTCAAAATTGGAGCTACTTATAATATCTCCGGTACCGGATTTACCGAAGACGATAAAGTCATTTTCACTTCCGTAACCGATGCATCGAATATACAGACCCTAAACTGTACACTCAACGGAGAAAACGGTATATATATCACTATCCCGGAAGGATTCCAATCCGGGCAATACCGTATGATGCTTTTACGAGGTGAAAACAGACAAGACCTCGGACTGACAAAACTCCAAATCGTAACAAAAATGCCCCAACCGGCTCAAATCATAGCCCACAGAGGATATTGGGATACAGAAGGGTCTGCTCAAAATTCTCTGACAGCAATACGAAAAGCCCAAGAACTCAATCTTTATGGGTCGGAACTCGACATCTGGCTTACTACCGACGGACATCTCGTTCTCAACCACGATGCAACTTTGAATGGAGTAACTATTCAAAATTCAACATACGAACAAGTAAAAGACCTTACGCTAAGTAACGGTGAAAAAATAGCACAATTGAGCGATTGTTTAACACTTATCAAAGAGAGTGAAAGCCCTACAAAACTAATTATTGAAATCAAGACTCACTCAACGGCTGAACGAAATATGGCCGCGGCAAAAGCTGCAGTCGAGGCCGTTGCCGAATCCAGAATGCAAAACAAAGTAGAATACATAGCTTTCGATTTAGATATCTGTAAAAAAATCGTTTCCCTCGATGCCTCAGCCAAAGTCTCGTATCTGGCAGGAGGAATTGCCCCGGAAACACTCCATACCTATGGCATCAGTGGATTAGACTATCATATTCAAGAATTCCGAGACAATCCACAGTGGATAAAACAAGCAAAAGACCGGGGAATGTCGGTAAATGTATGGACTGTCAATTCAATCGGAGATATTGCCGAAATGACTAATGAAGGAGTACAATTTGTAACTACCGACAAACCTTTAGATGCCCTGAAAGTCAAACAATATTACGAAAATAATCAATGAACAAAAAAATGAATGTACATATAAATTTCAAAACCTCAATATTCATTATGTTTTTACTGATAGCATGCCATACACATGCCGTCAGTAAAGACCCATATTCCGGTTCTCGGATTTTTTGGGATACCGATAGTGAACTGACCCTATTCCCTTCCGGCAACTATGCCCGTATCATACAGCTTCAAGACGGTCGTATCATGGCCGCAGCCGAGTCCGGAGGCGGAATATCGGTATGTTACAGTTCCAACTACGGAAAAACCTGGACCTCCCCTGAGTTGATTGTCAGGCAACAAAGTCTGATACCATACGCTGTACCCGACCTGATACAATTGACCGACGGTACCATACTTGTCGGATTCAATCCTCGGCCATCATCCCCATATAGTGAAAACCGAAAATTCGGTATACGTACCATGATAAGTCATGACAACGGAAAAAACTGGGAAGGACCTATCTTTATCTTCGATGCCCAATATATTTCCGATAATGGATGCTGGGAACCTTCATTCCTTGAATTGCCTTCAGGAGAATTACACTGCTATTTTGCCAACGAAAACGACTTTACATCAAGCAACGAACAGTGCATATCGATGTGCCGCTCATTCGACAAAGGGAAAACATGGAGCGATCCTATACGCATATCCTTCCGGCCCGGTTCCCGGGACGGTATGCCGGTGCCTATCATAACCGACAATGGAGAAATTGCAGTAATCATTGAAGACAACGGTTGGCCGGGATACTCAGGGTTCAGAGCAACGACAGTACGATGTCCGCTTTCAGACAATTGGAACAGCGTCATAGGAGCCGACAGCCCAAACCGAAATATCATATTTGCCAATACAAATGACAAAAAATATAAATCTGCAGCTCCCTATCTGCGCAAATTACAATCGGGTGAAACCATAGCTTCCTGGCAAGGCGACTATGGCGACCGCAAAGGAGTCGGAGAATCCCAATATGATATGTTTGTTGCCGTCGGGGACAAAGATGCCAAAAATTTCAAAGCCATAAGTGCTCCCTTCAATCTCTCCCTGTCCCAACATTCATTATGGAACTCAATAGCCGTTGTAGGAGACGGCAGTGTAATTGCCCTTGGCTCCATAGGAGACCCGAATACCGGAAATGCCATAAAAATGATAAAAGGATATCCCAAAACATATTTTGAGGCCGACTTCGGCACCCCCGTTCTCGATGGGTCGGCTTCAGGCGACACATGGACATACAAAAATGCCCAACAGGTATTTATGGGTAACGTTACCAAAAACAAAACAACAGCCGATTTTTTGTATGACAACAAATATCTCTACTTCACGGCAAGAGTAATAGATCGGGACATCTACACCGACAAAGTAGACAACGACGGTATTTTCCTGTCTCTCGACTTGGAAAATGCCTGCGATACATACCCACAAAAAGGGATGTTCCAGTTTTTCCTCGATGTCAATGGGAACGTTACCATGAAATATGGAGATAATAATAACTGGCATGATGCCGACAATACCGAAGATATAACCTATATCGTCAATACAAAATCTTTTTATTACGATATGGAAATAGCCATTCCCTGGAAACTGCTTGGTTACGAAACAGCTCCTGTACAAAACCAAATGAGAGTAAATCTGGAAATTCGAAACCGTAAAGACGGAGCTGTCGAAAAAGAAATAATACCCGAAACACTGGCTAAGCAATCTTGGAGCTGGATGGAGGTCAGACTGGATAAAACTGAAAGTGGTATCCAAACACCACTTTCAGACAACCAAAACATAATAGCATACACCGAACATGGAACACTGAATATAAAAAGCAATACCGATATCTCCGGTATCTCTGTATACGCTTCCAATGGGGCTCTGCTGCATCAAGTTCAAAATTACGGTAATTCGTACCAGATTCCTCTATCCTATTCCGGAAACGGAATTCTT
>UMEI01027817.1_pt1 | contig 23674 bp, 19 predicted proteins | sample 1964711 | NCBI WGS metagenome assembly UMEI01 (sample SAMEA4836016, study PRJEB28245) | human gut metagenome | biome: gut microbiome; material: fecal sample | place: Denmark | collected 2008 | reverse complement strand
AAGTCGATTTAGAAGAGTCGGATATAGGCTTCTGGGAAAAAGAATATTTACTTATTTTGTTGGAAAATATTTCGGCAAAAAGGGACAACTACGTAAAATTTAATTTGCACTTAATTACCAAATCCGGAATAGGTATAATTATATACCTATTCCGGATTTTTATTTATAAAAACTATACCAATATGGTGTCACAAATTAAAAAGAGAATTTTGGCAGGAGGACAAATTGAGTTTTCCGAAGCATTAAAATTAGTCAGGATAGAAAATAAAGAATTACTGTATGAAGCCGCAGAAGAAATAACTCATTTTTTTCATACGGAGAAATTCGATACTTGTTCTATTATCAATGCTCGTTCTGGCCGTTGTCCCGAAGATTGTAAATGGTGTGCACAATCGGTACATTACCAAACAAATATAAAAGTTTATGATTTGGTATCTCCGGAGGTGTCACTTGAACATGCTTTATGGAATCAGAAAAAAGGAGTAAAACGTTTTTCTTTGGTTACCAGCGGACGACGAGTTACAGGAAATTCAATGTCTGAAATTTGTAAAATATATAATTTATTATCGAAGAAAACCGACATGTTTCTATGTGCATCTTTGGGATTATTGTCGAAAGAAAACTTGTCAGCATTGAAGGCATCCGGTGTCAGTCGATACCATTGTAATCTTGAGACAGCTCCATCTTATTTTGGAAAATTATGTTCAACACATACTCAGGAGGAAAAAATAAAAACGATAAAAGATGCTCAAGAAGTTGGATTGGAGATTTGTTCGGGTGGAATTATAGGAATGGGGGAATCGATGGAACAGCGCATAGAACTGGCTTTTAAACTAAAAGAATTAAATGTATGTTCTATTCCTATCAATATACTGCAACCTATATCAGGCACTCCACTTGAAAATATTTGTGGCCTTTCGGATGATGAAATATTGACAACAATAGCTATATTCAGGTTTATCCATCCCAAATCTTATTTGCGCTTTGCCGGAGGACGTGCCCAAATTTCTGAAAGTATACAGTTGAGAGCCCTGAAAATAGGCATTAACGCTGCTATTGTCGGAGACATGTTGACTACTGTAAGTTCTAAAATCGACGAAGATTATAAACTTATTAAGAAAGCTGGATATGAATTATAAACTGGATATAGACGATTTATACTTATTTGATCAAGAGCATTTATGGCATCCTTATACTTCCACTGTTAATCCTTTACCTGTATATGAAGTAGAAAGTGCAAACAATGTATATTTGAATTTAAAAGATGGGAGAAAGCTAATTGACGGTATGTCTTCTTGGTGGGCTGCTATTCACGGTTATAATCACCCCAGGCTTAATCACGCTGTAAATGAACAACTTAAAAAGATGTCTCATGTTATGTTTGGAGGAATTACTCATCGTCCAGCAGTGGAGTTGGGACGTTTGCTATTGAGAATTGTGCCTGAAAACTTAAAGAAGATTTTTTATTGTGATTCAGGGTCTGTTTCAGTAGAGGTTGCACTCAAAATGGCGGTACAATATTGGTATGCGAAAGGGCTTTCTGAAAAATGTAACTTCGTTACAATTCGTTCGGGCTACCATGGCGATACATGGAATGCTATGTCTGTTTGTGATCCGGTAACGGGTATGCATTCTATATTTGGAAATACCCTACCTAAGCGTTATTTTATACCTTCCCCCTCGTGTCGTTATTATGATGAGTGGGAGGATTCTTGTATGGAACCGTTGGAAAAATGTCTGGTTCAAAATTCCGATAAAATAGCTGCACTCATTTTGGAACCAGTAGTACAAGGTGCCGGCGGTATGAATTTTTATCATCCTCGTTTCCTTACAGAAGCGCGCCGTTTATGTAAGAAACATGATGTATTACTGATTCTTGACGAGATAGCAACAGGATTTGGACGAACAGGCAAATTGTTTGCTTGCGAACATGCCAATATCTATCCAGATATTATGTGCATAGGAAAGGCTCTGACTGGAGGATATATGACTATGGCTGCTACATTAGCAACGGATGATATAGCAACGACTCTATCAACGGGAATGCCTGGAGTATTCATGCATGGGCCTACTTTTATGGGCAATCCTCTGGCTTGTGCAGTAGCTAAAGAATCTGTGTCTCTCCTACTCGAAGAAAATTGGAAAAATAAAGTACACTGGATAGAACAACGGCTAATGCAATCATTAGCTCCAGCAAGGGAGTATCCTCAAGTTGCTGATGTTAGAGTTTTAGGGGCTATCGGTGTGATAGAGATGAAAAATACTGTGGATATGGCAACTATCCAGAAACAATTTGTCGATTCCGGCGTTTGGGTACGGCCATTCGGGAAATTGGTATATGTAATGCCTCCTTTCATTATCAAGGAGGAACAGCTTGATATTCTTATATCTGCGTTATTACACGTCATTAAACAACAAAAATAGAATGAAAAATATCTTTCAGAATCAATTATCTACTATCATTCATAATGGAAATTATCGTACACTTTCTACTCTTGTACATAAAAAAAATAAGATTTATTATGAAGACCGGTGGTTACTGAATTTATCTTCGAATGATTATTTAGGGTTAGCATCCAATATTGAGTTAAGAAACGAATTTTTAGAAGGACTGACAGCTGAACATTTTATTGCAGGTTCTTCATCTCCTCGTTTGTTGACGGGCAATTACGATGTTTATAATCGATTGGAAAGCCGTTTGGCAGAATTGTACGAATCAGAATCTGCACTGGTTTTCAATAGTGGTTATCATGCAAATATAGGAATATTGCCAGCTGTCACGACACGTAAGTCTCTTATATTGGCAGATAAATTGGTTCATGCCAGTTTAATCGATGGAATTCGCCTATCTGATGCGCAGTGTATTCGATATAGACATAACGATTATGCACAGTTAGAACAAATATTGGATACTAAAACATCTCATTTTGATATAGTCATTATAGTTACTGAAAGTATTTTCAGTATGGATGGTGATGAAGCGGAACTCAATCGCTTGGTGGAAATAAAAAATAATTATCAGAATGTTATGCTTTACGTTGATGAGGCTCATGCTGTTGGAGTACGAGGGAAACAGGGATTGGGATGCTGTGAAGAACGGGGCATTATCTCCAAGATAGATTTTTTAGTAGGAACTTTTGGAAAAGCTTTTGCATCGATGGGAGCTTATGTAATTTGTACTCGTAGATGTCGGGATTTTCTTATAAATACAATGCGTACTCTCATTTTTACAACAGCTTTACCGCCTGTGAATTTGGAATGGACACTATTTATATTGAATAAAGCGATTCTAATGTCTGATAAAAGAATGCATTTACATAAAATTAGCCAAATATTATACACCCCTTTGAATCGTTTAAACGGAGAGCAACACCAAAGTTGTAGCCATATAGTTCCTTATATAGTTGGAGCCTCTGAGCGAGCAAGCCATCTGGCTAAAGAGATACAAAAAGCAGGATTTTATGTATTACCGATACGTCCGCCAACTGTACCTTTGGGGACGGCACGATTACGTATTTCACTTACTGCGGATTGCTCTTTGCAAGATACAAAAGAGTTATTATCTATAATCATGAAAGAAGACAAATCGGAATGAAGTATTATTTTCTTAAACATAATAACGAGAGCCGTTTATTATTGTTCTTTGCCGGTTGGGGAATGGATTATCACGTCTTTCCTGAATTGGGAGAGTTCAACGGTGATGTATGTATCTGTTATGATTATGCAGAAATGAATTTTAATGAAAGCTTATTTGTTGAGTATAATCATATAAAGTTAGTTAGTTGGTCAATGGGCGTTTGGGTTGCATCTTTTTTATTACAACATAAGAGATTAAAATTTGAAAAAAAAATAGCGATAAATGGTACTCTTTATCCGATTGATTACAATAAAGGATTGATTCCGGAAATCTATGATGCAACGTTGCATTCTTTGACGGAAAAATCTTTATTGAAATTTTACCGTCGTATGTGTAATGGAAAGGATTTATTGGCTCTCTTTATGGAACATAAGCCCCAAAGAACCTTAGATAGTGTTAAAAGAGAATTGATGATGATAGGAAAAACAGCACTGTCCTCTCCTACTCCGATATTTAATTGGGATGAAATTTTTATCGGTGATAAAGATCTGATATTTACAACTGCTAACCAAAAGAATGCTTGGAATGGCCAAGCCTGTTGTAATGTCATTCCGGCATCTCATTACATTAATTTCAATTTTATATTAAGAGATGAAGAAGAGTATAAATAAAGAAAAGATAAAAAATGCATTTACTCAATCATTTATCTCATATGACAGGGAAGCTTATGCTCAACGAACGATAATAAAGCATTTATTAAATACCCTTATTCGCACCCAAGGTACCTGTTTCCCATATGTGCTTGAAATTGGTTGTGGAACAGGTTTATTGACCCGAGAACTTTATCGATTGTTCCATCCTATAAAATTTGTTGTTAATGATCTTTGTGATGTATTTTTCAACTCTTCGTGGGAAGATAGTATAATATTTGTTCCGGGAGACGCAGAGCAATTGAATTTTGATGGTAAATACGACCTGATTATAAGTAGTTCTACTATACAGTGGTTTGAAGACATAGAATCTTTTTTAAGAAAAATAGAAAAAAATTTGTCTGAAAACGGGATAATAGCTATATCTACATTTGGTTTGGACAATTTAAAGGAAATAAAAACACTTACAAATAGAGGATTGTCTTATTATTCCCTTGAAAGATGGATTTCTATTATTTCTGAAATATTTGAAATGATAACTATTTCTCAAGAATTTGTACCTCTTTTTTTTGAAACTCCAATAGAAGTATTGAAACATTTAAAAAAAACAGGAGTTAATGGACTGAATGAAAATCCTTTATCTCCAAGTCAGGTTGTATCGTTTTGTGAAAATTATAAAAAAAAACATATGTCGGAAAATGGTCTAACACTGACATATCATCCGATATATATTATAGCACGAAAAAAAAGATGAATATGAATGGGACTTATTTTGTAACCGGAATTGATACGAATATAGGAAAGTCAATTGCTACTGGATGGTTGGCTAAGCAGCTATTTGATTGTGGTCGCTCTGTTATAACACAAAAACTTGTACAAACTGGTAATAGTGGTTATTCTGAAGATATAGAATTGCATCGTAAAATAATGGGTATAGATTTTACTGAAGTAGATAAAAAAGGTCTTACTGCCCCAGTAATTTTTTCATACCCAGCATCTCCTCATTTGGCTTCTCGGATCGATAACCAAAATCTTGATTTGGAAATAATATCGAAAGCAACAGAAAAGCTTGCAAACCAATATGACATAGTTTTGTTAGAAGGTGCCGGAGGGCCTATGGTACCTTTGACAACAGATTTATTGACTATTGACTACATTGCACAACGAGCTTACCCGGTTATATTGGTAACATCAGGACGGCTGGGAAGCATCAGTCATACTTTATTGTGTTTTGAAGCATTGTTGCAAAGAGGTATAAAATTGTATAAAGTAATATATAACATGTATCCGTCAACTGATAAAATTATAGAAGATGATACACTACAGATAATAAAATTATATATGAATAAGTATTTTCCTTCTGCCTCTTTGGTCAATATGCCAAAAGTAGATTTATAATGAATTTGATTTTTACAAAAATTCTATTATTCTGTGCATCGTAATAAGGAGAAAGATTTTAGTCCTAATTTTTGTTTGTCCAGAATAATAGAATCATGTTATATTTTTATGAGAGAGGATGAGAAACTTTTATTTTATTCGTGTTTCTCTTTTTTACCAGAAATTTTTTCAATGATGTATACCATAAGAAATCCCATAATCATGAGTAATATGGCTTGCCAAAGATATTCATTGGGCAGTACATTTTGTTCTATAAGAGGTTTTATGTTGCCATGACTATCGGTAAAAGTTTGAATAGTTTCTTTCCATGGCCAAACTTTGTTTAAGGAACCTAACATAAAGCCTGATAGGACAGAAATAGTAATATCATGAAAATTTTTTAATAAATAAGACAGTACGTTAGAAAATAGGATAAGCCCGATTGCTGCACCTACAGCAAATATAACGATAATAACTATGTCTAATGACTTGACTGCGTTCATAATAAACTCATATTTTCCCATGAGTAACAGTATGAAACTGCCTGATATCCCTGGTAGAATCATAGCACAAATAGCAATGGCTCCACACATAAAAATAAACAGTAAGGAATCGGGTGTTTGTGCCGGAGTAGCTATCGTAATATAATAAGCTGTCCCTACTCCAATGACAAAAGATAACCATCTTTTCCAATCCCATATTTCAATTTGTTTTGAGACGAAATATGTAGAAGCCAAAACTAATCCAAAAAAGAAAGACCAGACAAGAATCGGATGTGTTTCAAGTAACCATGTAATAAGTTTCGCCAACGAAAATACACTGATGAGTATACCCGCAAGAACAGAAAATAAGAATGATCCATTGATAGCTTTAAAAAAAGCGACCCATCTTAGAGTAAAAAAAAGTTTTATTGTTTTTAGATTTATACTTTTTATCGAATCAATAAGCTCTTCATAAATGCCAACAATAAAAGCTATTGTTCCACCAGAAACACCAGGGACAACATCTGCAGCTCCCATTCCCATGCCTTTTAGAACTAATAACAAATAATCTTTTGATTTTCTCATTTTTATTTTATCCTATAGTTATAAATTTTCATCCAAATTTTTTCGAAGGATATTTCGCAGTTTATCCAGCATTTCTTTTGTTTGTTTCAGTTCATTTTTGTTTTCTTCTGAAATTTCTTCAATATCATCGATTTTTAAAGTACTCTCGTCCAAATGCTTTATTAATGAAGCAGCTTTATCTTGGTTTCCGGTATTGTAATGAGCCAGAATCAATTTAAAAATGAGTTTTACATCATAAGGGTTTATTTCTAATGCCTTTTCATAATACAAGATAGATTCTTCTATGTCTTCTTGCTCTGTCGCAATATCACCCAAAAGAGTCAAGACATCTATATTTGACGAGTCTATTTTAAATGCTCGGACTAAGTATTGCTTTGCTTCATCGAGTTTTTTTTCATCTACTTTTATTTCCCCCATAAATGCAAGAGCTTCCGCGTCTTCCGGGTCTATTTCTAATGTTTTAATCAAACATTCAATTGTTTTGGGAGTATTCCCCATATCATAATAATTAGTTGCCAACTGATAATATAAATTTGAACTTTCGGGTGAAAGAGATAATGCTTCATTCAAGTACTTTATCGCTTCGCCATTTTGTTCCAGTTTTACATAACATTCGGCAATCAATTCATATGCTATTGATTTTTCATCAGCAACTTTAGCATATTCGAGGAAGACGTCGATTGCTTCCCTATATGAACCTTGATCATACAGGCAGTACCCCTTGAATGATAATATATTTTCATCATCATCTTTGGTAGTCAAAGCAAAATCACAAGCATCTATTGCCTTCTCATATTTTTTCTGTAATGCATAAACTTTGGCTAAATTAAACCAGTCTACTGTAGAATAAGGGTTCCTATCAATGAGTTTATTGTATATTTCTATAGATTTATTTAAATCCTGTTTATCTTCATAAATAAGGGCCAATTCGCGTAATAATTCTGAGCCATCACTTAATAGATTGTCTGCTTCATTAACGAATTCAACTAATTCATCGAAATAGCCGAAATCAAGGTACATGTCCATTATTTCAAAACATAAATCACAAGAAATTTCTTCACTGTTAAGAAGATTTCGCAAAAGGAGGTTAGCTTTTTGAGGCCTACTTTGAATAAAATGGATTTCAGCCCGGACCAATATTGCATCTACCGAATCATTAGGAAGAGAATAGATTAACTTTTCGGCCTCTTCTATTGCATCAATATCTAGTAAATAACGAGCCTTTTTTACATTCAAAGAAATATTTCCCGGATGTATCGACAACCCATGATTTATGGCTTCCAAAGCATCTTTGTATCTATCAGTAAGTTCATACTGATAAGCTATTTCCTCCCATTCATCGGCATCGAAATAGCAATTTCCCTTTTCTTTTAGCATTTGCTCATAACGAGCTAATAAGCCAGATCCTTTTTTTTCGGACATTTTATATAAAAACCGAACTGCCGTATACCGTTTCGATAGACAGCAGCTCGTAACTATAGGTTTTAAATAAGATTATTTGTTTTTTTGTTTTTCCCAACTGTCTTTTAGTGCGACAGTCCGATTAAATATCAATTTGTCAGATGTTGAGTCTGAATCGACACAGAAATATCCCATACGTTGAAATTGGAATCTATCACCGGGTTTTGCAATGCTCGCCAAATAAGGCTCGATACGACAGTCTGTTTTTACAATTAACGAATCAGGATTCAACAATTCTCTGAAATCTCTTTCCTTCTCCTCCGCAGGATTTTCAACATTGAATAATCGGTCATACAATCTGACTTCCACTTTTTGATTATATTGAGCTGATACCCAATGTAAAGTTCCCTTTACTTTTCTACCGCTTTCGGGCATACCACTTTTAGTCAAGGGATCGTATTCACAGTATATTTCCTCGACCTCTCCTGCCTCGTTTTTCTTACAGCCAGTACATTTTACTATATAAGCCGATTTCAAACGAACTTCTTGTCCCGGAGTCATACGGAAGAATTTTTTAGGCGGATTTTCCATAAAATCTTCACGTTCGATATAAAGTTCTCGAGTGAAGGGAATTTCATGAGAACCTGCTTCCGGGCTCTCTGGGTTATTCTCAGCTATTAAGTTTTCAACCTGTCCTTCAGGATAGTTAGTTATAACCAGCTTTATAGGATTAATAACTGCAGATACCCGATTTGCTGTTTTGTTAAGCTCTTCACGTATACTATGTTCCAATAAAGATACACTGATTAATCCATCATATTTGGTATATCCGATTCTGTCAATAAAATTCCTGATAGATGAAGGAGTATACCCCCTCCTTCTCAATCCGCATATAGTAGGCATTCGAGGGTCATCCCATCCAGCCACTAAGTTTTCTTTCACGAGTTGCAATAATTTACGCTTACTCATGACCGTATATGTAAGATTTAGTCGATTAAACTCTAGCTGACGAGGACGGTAACTATCATCAGCCAATTCATCTACAAACCAATCATATAACGGCCTATGTACTTCAAATTCAAGAGTACAGATAGAATGGGTAACTCCTTCAAAGTAGTCTGATTGTCCATGGGCAAAATCATACATGGGGTATACATTCCAAGTATTCCCTGTACGATGATGAGGATGTTTGATAATACGATACATGATCGGGTCTCTCATGTGCATATTGGGAGAAGTCATATCTATGTTGGCTCGAAGTACCATCGAACCCTCTTCGAATTCTCCCTTATTCATACGAATGAATAAATCAAGATTTTCTTTAACACTCCTATTTCGATATGGACTCTCAGTACCTGGCTGGGTCGGAGTCCCCTTCTGTTGAGCTATTTCCTCTGCAGATTGTTCATCTACATAAGCTTTTCCTTCTTCAATCATCTTTACTGCAAGGTCCCATAACTTGGGGAAATAATCAGATGCATAGTAAAGACGGTCTCCCCAGTCGAAACCCAACCAGTGAATATCTTCTTTTATAGAATCAACATATTCCACATCTTCTTTAACAGGATTTGTATCGTCGAAGCGCAGATTACATGTACCTCCATATTTTTGAGCAATACCAAAGTCCATACATATAGCCTTAGCATGTCCTATATGCAAATATCCATTTGGCTCTGGAGGGAAACGGGTATTTAGACGACCTCCATTTTTCCCAGCGGCCAAATCATTCTCGACAGCAATTTCAATGAAATTAAGGCTTCTCTTTTCTTCTTCGTTATTTTCAATTTGTGTCATATGTCGTTAATCTAAACAAGTATCAAAAAATTTTTGCAAATATATCAATAATAATATATATCCAGTAGTATTTATATCATATTTATAACATAAAGGGTATTATCAGCTTACCTTATATCAAGCATTTTATGTGTTTGTAAACTTAACCTCCATTGAGGATGTTTTTTTATATAATCAATAACTTCTTGTGTATTGAGCATAGAACAAGGTTGCAATGACCGTACGTCACATACAAAGGAATCATATTGAGACATATCTTGACCTATATATACAACCTTAAGTTCATTCGCCTTTTCTCGAATACAATTTTTTTTTGGACTACATGTGACCCAGTCGGCCCATCTATCAGCAATAGATAATCCAGAAGTCAATGTCCCATTCGTCTCAATTTGAATATACCAACCATCTTCTTTTAGCATTTGCATAAAAGAGACATCTATTTGTAAAGTTGGTTCTCCGCCAGTCAAAACAATGTGCCTTGTGGGATATTGTGTTATTTCAGTTAAGATTTCATTATCAGACATAAATACTCCAGATAAGTGTTCCGTATCACAAAAATCACAATTCAAATTACATCCTGAAAATCTTACAAAAACAGCTGGAGTTCCAGTGTAATACCCCTCGCCCTGTAGACTGTAAAATATTTCATTAATCTTTTTCATAAATTGCAATATTTCCCTCCGATTCTTGAACCTCAACCTTGAAACATTGGGGAATCTGGTTACATATCCAATACGCTAAATTCTCTGCTGTAGAGTTAAAGGACAACACTTCATTCAAATTTTTATGGTCAAGTTTATCCTGTATTTTCTTTTTTATAAGAGTAAAATCTATTACCATCCCATCTTCATTCAATTCTTTTGAATGACAATAAATGGTGATAATCCAATTATGTCCATGTAATTGGCTACACTTACTTTCATATGATAACTTTAAACTGTGTGACGCTGAAATTTCAAGAGTCTTTTTTACCGTAAACATTATTTAGCTATTTTATTTTGCTTCAAAAATAATAGATTCGGCTGAAAAATATATACTATTCGAAAAAAAATAGAGAAAATATACTCAATATTTTAGTACAATAAAAAACTGATGTTATCAGAATGTGTTATCATTTAATTAGAGACATGAGTTTATTTTTAATCATGTCCAGAAAAAACGGACATGATTAAAAATACTTTGAGCTTATATCCATCCCATGCTATTATAATACCTTGTCAAATTTTGTACTGCATTTTGTAAATCTTCGTGTAATTGACGGTTCATTTCATGAATACGGATACGACCACGTTCCATTTTTTGCAACAAGTAATCAGAGAAAAGTTCTTTAGAATGTTCTTTGCCTAATTTATCATTAAAAGTAACAGTAATACTATCAGCATGTTTTATTACCGAACCGAAAAATACATGATTTTCTTGTGACTGCTTTGCTTCTTCCTTTATAGCCCATACTTCATAATGATAGTGGTCATCAATAGTAGCAGTACAGGGAGGAACTACAGATTTTAGAAATTCTTTAACATCGTCAAAAGCCTTGTTTACAACCTCCATAATCAATTGAATTTAAATGTTATTATTATTTTTACAACATCAATTTATCAGCATAGGACAAAAAATTGTTTCTTGAACTATTTTCTTATATTAAAAAACATTTTTATTGCAATAACGATTATCGATTGCTTTTGTTCATATTTTACGAACTCTCTTTATGAACTCTCTTTATGAACTCTCTTTATTAAAAGGATTTTTATTATCTTTGACGGACTAATTATTATTATAAAATTAAGTGATATATCCAGATAATTTTGAACAGAAAACCGGATTTGACAAAATTCGAGAATTGATAACCGATAAGTGTCTTAGTACGCTTGGTAAGGAACGTGTATCAAAAATGGTATTTCTGAATAAATATGACGAGGTAACGAAATTATTGCATCAAACTCAGGAATTTGTTGCTGTATTAAATGGGAAAAATGAGTTTCCAGCAAATTATTTTTTTGACGTACGGCCGGCATTAAAACGAATCCGGGTAGAGGGAACTTATATCGATGAGGTAGAATTGTTTGACCTGCGTAGGTCTTTGGATACAATAAGGAATATTGTAAAATTTTTCAAAACTGATGAAGATGACGAAAAACCTTTGTATCCATATTTATCTGAATTGTCAGGAAATGTATCGGTATTTCCGCATCTGATTTCACGTATAGACCAGATGATAGATAAGTTTGGAAGAATAAAAGATAATGCATCTTCCGAACTGTCACGAATCAGAAGAGAATTATCGTCCACTCTATCGGGAATATCCAGAAGTTTAAGTAATATATTAAAAACAGCTCAGACCGAAGGCATCGTAGATAAAGATGTTACTCCAACTATGCGTGACGGACGTTTGGTAATTCCGGTTATGCCAGCTTTTAAACGAAAAATACGAGGGATTGTACATGATGAATCAGCCAGTGGTAAAACGGTATTTATAGAACCTGCTGAAGTTGTAGAAGCCAATAACAGGATACGAGAACTTGAAAGTGAAGAACGTCGGGAAATTATCCGAATTTTAACTTCTTTTTCAGATGAATTACGGCCATTATCCGAGGATATTTTCTATTCTTATGAGTTTTTAGCAGATATCGATTTTATACGAGCCAAAGCTTTGTTTGCTTTACAAGTAAATGCTCTTTTACCTGTTGTCGAAAATTGCCGGCAAATAGATTGGTATCATGCAGTGCACCCGCTTTTATATTTATCGTTACAGAAACAGCATAAACAAGTAGTTCCTTTGGATATCATGTTGACCGAAAAGAACAGGATATTGCTGATTTCCGGTCCAAATGCAGGAGGAAAATCCGTATGTCTAAAGACGGTGGGACTATTGCAGTATATGTTGCAATGCGGCTTATTAATACCTGTATATGAAAATTCGAGATGTGGAATATTCGATAATATTTTCATTGATATTGGAGACGAGCAGTCTATTGAAAATGACTTAAGTACATATAGTTCTCATCTTACTAACATGAAGTACTTTGTGAAGAATAGTAACGAGAGTACAGTTTTGTTAATCGATGAGTTTGGAGGAGGAACAGAACCTCAGATTGGTGGAGCTATAGCTGAAGCATTACTTGACCGATTTAATCAAAAACATACCTATGGAGTCATTACGACACATTATCAAAATTTAAAACATTTTGCAGAAGATACAGAAGGCATCATCAACGGAGCTATGCTATATGATCGCCATTTAATGCAGCCGTTATTCAAATTATCAATTGGTAACCCCGGTAGTTCGTTTGCCATAGAAATCGCTCGAAAAATCGGTTTGCCGGAAGATGTCATTGCAGAAGCGTCAGATAAAGTTGGTTCTGATTATGTCGATATGGATAAATATTTACAGGATATCGTTAGAGACAAACGTTATTGGGAAAGTAAAAGGCAGAACATACGACAGAAAGAAAAACGTTTGGAGGAGATTACTGAACGCTATGAAGCAGATATTAAGAAGTTAGAGAAACAGCGTAAAGAAATTTTAGCTACAGCTAAGGCTGAAGCAGAGAGGATATTGTCAGAAACAAACGCACGTATTGAAAATACTATTCGTCAGATAAAGGAAGTCCAGGCTGAAAAAGAAAAAACCCGGGAGATACGTCATCAGTTGAATGATTTTAAAAGTCATATATCAGGAGAAATTCAAATAGACGATAAAATTTCTCGAAAAATACAAAAAATAAAAGAACGTGAAGAGAAGAAGAAAAATTCTCTTCAGAAAGAACAAAAGGAAATATTTCGTCCTGATGTAATAACTGTTGGAGATGCTGTGCGTCTAAAAGGACAAAATTCTGCCGGAGAAGTTCTTGATATACAAGGGAAAAATGCTATCGTGGCTTTTGGCTTGTTAAAATCAAATATAAAATTGGATAAACTTGAGAAAGTTAGCAAAAATCAATTGAAACGAGATGCTAATGCAAAAGACTCGTTTGTGAGTGCTCAAACGGCTGATGATATGAGAGACAAACGATTAAATTTCAAGCAAGAGATTGATGTGCGAGGTATGCGTGGAGACGAAGCTTTACAAGCAGTTACCTATTTTATCGATGACGCTATATTAGTAGGCTGTACCCGAGTACGAATATTACATGGTACAGGAACTGGTGCATTACGACAAATGATACGACAATATCTTAAAACAGTTCCGGGTGTCCGTCATTTTCAAGATGAACATGTTCAATTAGGAGGAGCCGGTATAACAGTTGTAGAACTCGATTGAGGAAACCGAATATTTTACTAATTGATACTTCATTATTTTCGCTTAAGCCTAAAAACAAAAAATATGGAAATTATATGATTATCCACAATTTAGATACACTAAATTCCACATATACAAGGATATTAATACAGAAAAGAAAATAGATGAAATTCCGAATATCAGACTGTTTACTGATTGTTTATGCATCCAAACAATAGCGCATACAGATTCAGCAATGAGTTGTATAACGGAAATGCCTAAAATAATATGAGCTATAAATATCGTATGAGAATAGTCCTTTTCCGTATAATTTACAATTAAATATACAATAATAAGAGACAGAGATAGGGCTAAATTATAAATCCAAAACTTTTTCATATACATTACTACAAATCGTACACATCATCTACGGTATAGTTCAGAAAACGGTTGAATGGCATAAGTAATTTAAAATCCCCTACAACTTTATCCATCCATTCAGAAGTATCAAAAAGAGATTCTTCTTTGTAAGAAACAACGACATAGTCTTTTCTTTTCAAAAGCTCTCCATCTTGAAAATCTCGAGGAAACGGACGTGGTACAATTTTTAGCATCTCCCCTTCCATTTCAGGATAAACTGCTTTGAACTTTTTATTTTCGATGATTTCTTTAAATTCATCCGTATGATTATATACCGACTGACGCAACTCCTTCAATAATTTAGGCTCAGGACACCATACCCCCCCGCTTATCAGGCAATTTTCTGGTTCGATATGGAAATAATAACCCGCTCTTACGCTTTTGCGACCACCCTTACATAAATATGCTGCAAAATGATTTTTGTATGGAGTTTTATCAGGAGAAAAACGAGTATCACGATATATTCGATAAAGGCAATTTTTAGCCTCTTCTCCTCTCAATTCCCCATCAAAAATAGCTATTCTCTGAATGAGTTCATCCATTTTATTTTGAAAATAGAGTCTTAATTCCAAATATCTATCCTTATGAGTATTGAACCAATCTCTATTGTTATTTACCCATAATTCCCTTAAATACTGTAATATTTCTTTCATTATAAAATAATATTCACTGTTATTTGTAAAAGAAGACGCAAGATAAAAATTATTTTTCAATTTTATATATCTTCCTTTTTTGTTAACTTGCCGCGAATTTTATTTGCTTATTTTAAACATTAAACTCTATATTGATGAAAGAAGAAGAAAAAGAGCCGATGAAGCTACCAGAGAATGCATTCAGAGAATTGAATGAAGGAGAAGAGTTTCATCCGGTCATGTCTCCCGAAAAAACCTACCGGGAGGTAACACCTTGGTCGGTATCCTGGGGTATCGTTATGGCTGTCATATTTTCTGCGGCAGCGGCTTATTTAGGACTAAAAGTTGGTCAGGTTTTCGAAGCTGCTATACCGATAGCCATTATTGCTGTAGGTTTGTCGAACAGCACAAAACGTAAAAATGCTTTAGGTGAAAATGTCATTATACAGTCTATCGGTGCTTGTTCGGGAGTAATCGTAGCTGGAGCTATTTTTACTTTACCGGCATTATATATCATCCCAGGATTGACGGTAAATTTTATGCAAGTCTTTTTGAGTTCCCTTTTGGGAGGTATTTTAGGAATACTATTTTTAATCCCATTCCGTAAATACTTTGTATCGGAAATGCATGGGAAATATCCGTTTCCGGAAGCAACAGCGACTACACAGGTCCTTATTTCCGGAGAGAAAGGGGGCAACCAAGCAAAACCTTTGATTTTTGCAGGTATTATTGGAGGCTTGTATGATTTTGTACTATCAACATTTGGATGGTGGAGCGAAGTCTTGACTACAAAAATTTTACCTTTTGGAGATATGATTGCCGAAAAAGCAAAGGTGGTATTCAAAATAAATACTGGAGCTGCAGTTTTAGGACTTGGTTATATCGTAGGTCTGAAGTATTGTCTAATAATTTGTGCCGGGTCAATATTTGTCTGGTTCTTAATTATTCCTGGGTTAGGCATTATTTTCCATAATGCGGTACTTACCCTTGGCAATCCAGATATCCAAATGACAGTAGGAATGATGTCTCCAGAACAAATATTCACGACATACGGACGACATATTGGTATAGGAGGAATTGCGATGGCCGGTGTTATCGGAATTATTCGTTCCTGGGATATCATAAAAAGTGCAGTAGGACTTGCTTCACGAGAGTTGAGAGGAAATACAGAAAATGTAGTTAGAAACGTAAAGCGTACACAGCGAGATTTGTCGATGAAGTTTATAGCTATTGCTTGTATCGCAACATTGATATTAATATTTCTTTTCTTTTATTTAGGAGTGATACATACAATAACTCAAGCTGTTATAGCATTTATTGTAGTTTCTGTTATCGCATTTTTGTTTACGACCGTAGCTGCTAATGCAATTGCGATAGTCGGTACAAATCCTGTGTCGGGAATGACACTCATGACTTTGATATTAGCGTCCGTAATTTTAGTAGCAGTAGGGTTGACTGGAACATCAGGTATGGTCGCAGCCCTTATCATTGGAGGTGTCATTTGTACTGCCCTTTCCATGGCAGGAGGATTTATAACAGATTTAAAAATAGGTTACTGGCTTGGATCTACACCAGCAAAACAAGAAACCTGGAAATTTTTAGGGACATTGGTTTCTGCTGCAACGGTAGGAGGTGTAATAATGATTTTGAATGATACCTACGGTTTTACCTCTGAAAATGGTTTAGCAGCTCCTCAGGCAAACGCAATGGCTGCGGTAATAGAACCTCTGATGTCCGGGAAAGGAGCTCCTTGGTTATTATATGGTATAGGAGCTGTTATCGCGGTTATACTTACGGTATTTAAAGTCCCTGCATTGGCCTTTGCTTTGGGTATGTTTATTCCTTTGGAATTGAATACGCCTCTTGTTATTGGAGGATTGATTAGTTGGTATGTAAGTACTCGCAGCCAAAAAGAAGCGGTGAATAAAGCTCGTCTCGAAAAAGGAACATTATTGGCTTCAGGGTTTATTGCCGGTGGAGCTTTGATGGGAGTAGTCAGTGCCGGACTTCGATTTGCCGGATTCTCCTATACTTGCCATTTAAGTGACATTATGACCCAATCTTTAGGTTTGTTGATGTACTTAATTATCATAGGATATTTGATTAAGAACAGTATGAAAATAGATAAATAATTTTCTTAAAAAAACAAAGGCCGGTTAGCGTTAAGTTGTCTTAATTAACCGGCCTGTTTTATTTATTATAAGTCTTCCTCGTCAACTTCTTTGGGTAGGAATATATTTAGTAATACATAGCCTAAAATACCAGATGTCAGAGAGCCTATTAATATGCCTAATTTTGCTTGATTAAGAAATATGCTTCCATCAGACATATTCCCATAAGATAAGTTGGCAATAAACATAGATACAGTAAACCCAATTCCTCCTAATGCTGACACTCCAGCTATCATTTTCCAAGTTACCCCATGGGGTAAAGAAACCCAATGTGTTTTTACTGCTAAATAGGCAAATGATAATATACCAACAAATTTACCAATAAATAATCCCATAAACACAGCTAAACTTACTCCATGAAATATATCGGAAATTTGGACATTTGCTAATGCTATACCTGCATTAGCAAATGCAAATAAGGGGATAACCAAATAATTAACGACAGGATGTAAAGTATCTTCCAAATCTTGTAAAGGACTTATTACTTTGTCCGAAGCAGACTCCACACATTTCAAAAAATTCAACTGCTCTTTGGTAAGAATATTGGTCTCCCCTTTTTTTTGATTTTTCGAAACAGGGAAATGAGCTATATTTTCTCTGATTTTTTCAATAAATTTAGTCGTTTTCATCATAGGATGAGCCGGGATACAAAATGCAACAAGTACCCCGGCAATTGTTGGGTGAATACCGGAGTTTAAAAATAAGAACCAGACTGCAATACCGATAAAAATATAAAACATTTTGCTGTTTATTTTCAGATAATATCCTCCTATCCATAAAATAAGCAACAGGCCGATTGCATAATATAAATAGTACGCCAATATACTACTCGAATAAAATATAGCTATTGCAAGTATACCTCCAATGTCGTCTGCCACAGCTAATGTTGCTAAGAATATTTTAAGACCGATAGGTACACGCTTCCCGAATATGCTTAATATACCCAATGTAAAAGCTATATCTGTTGCCATCGGGATGGCACTTCCTCTTAGTGCTACATCACCATCGGCTATCAAGCGGAAAATCAGAATTGGAACAATGATACCACCTATAGCTGCGACAACTGGCAGTAATGCTTTTTTTATAGAGGAGAGTTCACCAACCAATACCTCACGTTTTATTTCAAGCCCTACAGAAAAGAAAAAGATTGCCATCAAAGCATCATTAATAAACTGCATCAAAGTCATAGCTTCACCGTGGTGGCTGAAAAGATTGAAATTTCCAATTTGTAAAGAGACTGGGACATTCCACCAAGAAAAATAGTAATTACTTAATCCAGAATTAGCCATTATCATGGCTAATATAGTCACACCGATAAGGACATATCCTCCATTAGCATAATTTTGCAGAGATTTACGAAGTGCATATATTGTATCTTTCATAATTAAAAATTTTACTATACTAAACAAAAAAAAGCCTTCTAAGTTTGACGAATGAGCTTAAAAGACTTTTTCTGTTACTTTGATATTATTTAGTCAAGTTTCAGGACAGCGAGAAATGCTTTTTGCGGTACCTCGACAGAGCCTATTTGTTTCATTCGTTTCTTTCCTCTTTTTTGTTTCTCGAGAAGCTTTCGTTTTCGACTAATATCTCCTCCGTAACATTTAGCTGTAACATCTTTTCTCACAGCTTTTATTGTTTCCCGAGCAATTATTTTAGCTCCTATTGCAGCTTGTATTGCAATATCAAACTGTTGTCTCGGTATCAATTCTTTCAGTTTTTCACACATACGACGCCCGAATGGTACAGCATTATCAAAATGTGTCAATGTAGAAAGAGCATCGACAGATTCTCCATTTAACAATATATCGAGCTTAACCAATTTAGACGGTCTGAAATCATGAAGGTGATAATCAAAAGAGGCATATCCCTTTGATATGCTTTTCAATTTATCATAAAAATCTATTACTATTTCCCCCAAAGGCATGTCATATATCAGCTCAACTCGATTTCCAGATATGTATTCTTGTTTTACCAGTTCTCCTCGCTTACCCAGACATAAAGTCATAATAGGACCTATATAATCGGTATTTGTTATGACAGAAGCCCGAATGTAAGGTTCTTCAATGCGTTCTATGAGAGTCGGATCAGGTAGACCCGACGGATTATGAACTTCAGTCATGTTTCCCTTTTTATCGTATATCTTATAGGACACATTCGGCACAGTGGTAATAACATCCATATCAAACTCACGATCGAGCCGCTCTTGAATGATTTCCATATGCAATAATCCCAAAAATCCACACCTGAATCCAAAACCAAGAGCCACCGACGATTCTGGTTGGAATGTTAGTGAAGCATCGTTTAATTGTAACTTTTCCAAAGATGCCCTTAAATCTTCAAAATCTTCACTTTCTATCGGATAAACACCTGCGAATACCATTGGTTTTACTTCTTCAAAACCGTCGATTGCCTTCTCACAAGGCCGAGCAATATGAGTAATTGTATCTCCAACTTTTACTTCTCTGGAAGTTTTGATACCTGAGATAATATATCCTACGTCTCCGGTACGTAATTCATCTCGAGGAGCCATATCTAACTTCAGTACACCTATCTCATCAGCTTCGTATTCTTTCCCAGTAGCAACAAACTTTACTTTATCCCCTTTACGGATAATACCATTTGCAATTTTAAAATATGCAATAATACCCCGAAATGAATTAAAAACAGAATCGAAAATCAAACATTGCAATGGAGCATCCGGATCTCCTTCAGGAGCCGGCACTCGTTCGACAATAGCCTCCAATATTTCTTCAACACCTATACCTGTTTTCCCACTGGCTCGTATAATTTCTTCTCTTTTGCATCCTAATAATTCAATAATTTGATCTTCAACTTCATCGGGCATGGCACTAGGCAAATCCACTTTATTTACGACTGGGATGATTTCCAAATCATTTTCTATAGCCATATATAAATTGGATATTGTTTGCGCCTGTATTCCTTGTGATGCATCTACAATAAGAAGAGCTCCCTCACATGCAGCAATCGAACGTGAGACCTCATAAGAAAAATCAACATGTCCCGGAGTATCGATCAGATTCAAAACATATTTTTCCCCTTTATATGAATACTCCATTTGAATAGCATGACTCTTTATTGTTATTCCACGCTCACGTTCTAAATCCATATTGTCAAGGACCTGATCCTGCAAATCTTTTCCAGCTACAGTATTCGTGTATTCCAATAGACGATCGGCCAATGTACTTTTACCGTGGTCGATATGGGCAATGATACAGAAATTACGAATATTTTTCATCTAAATATTTTATTTTAGGCACAAAGATAAAGAAATTTTTATTTCTTTCGGAATAGGCTATATCCCTATTATAAGCTATTAACAACTTTCCTATAGTTAAGATAACATGATATAAAATAATTTACTTAATTTTGAAGTGTAACTAGAAATGAAAATTATAAGTGATAACTAATATTATAGTCGAATGAAATAGAATTGTAATACTTATTTCACCGCATTGAAATAAGTATTTTGAATTTTTGCGATGTAAATTTAAAATTCAATATTATGGCAAATGCCCGTATTTTAGTCGTCGATGACGAAGAAGATTTATGCGAAATATTAAAATTCAATCTTGAAATCGAAGGGTTTGATGTAGATACAGCCAATTCTGCAGAAGAGGCTTTAAAAAAAGATTTATCGGTATATCAACTGCTTATGTTGGATGTAATGATGGGTGAAATAAGCGGTTTTAAAATGGCAAATATTATTCGTAAAGATGAATCAAAACCGAAAGTTCCAATTATCTTTCTTACGGCAAAAGACACAGAAAATGATCGTTTGACAGGATTCAATTTAGGTGCAGATGATTACATATCTAAACCTTTTTCGATTAGAGAAGTCATGGCTCGTGTAAAAGCAGTCTTGAGACGCACAGCGGTAAAAGATGAAGAAGATAAAGAAACTATATCTTTTGAAGATTTGATAATCGATATTCCCAAAAAAAAGGTTTCTATTGGTAATGAAGAAATAACCTTGACAAAAAAAGAATTTGAAATACTCAAATTGCTGCTTGAGCATCAGGGCCATGTATTTTCCAGAGAAGAGATTTTATCAAGAGTATGGAGTGATGAAGTATATGTACTCGACAGGACAATCGATGTGAATATCACCCGCCTTCGTAAAAAAATCGGTAAGTTCGGTAAAAATATAGTTACTCGTTTAGGATACGGGTATTGTTTTGAAACAGCATGATATATTATTAGGGAAAGATGAATAATGACAATAAGCCCCAATATAGGCTACCTTTTTATAAAGAACTTTTTTTTTCGATTGCGACTCTTTTTATAACATTTGTACTCGTAATATTCTTCTTTCAATATAACTTGGATAAAGAATCAAGAAAAGAAATGTTAAATTCTATCCTTCAGGATTATAACAATCTGATTTATAGAGAATATTCTTCTTCAAAAATGACTGAAGCCCGATTGGATTCGATTATTCGGGGTATAACTGATAAAAATTTAAGAGTCACCATTATAACTGTCGGGGGAAAAGTCCTTACCGATAGTGGTCATGATGATTCTATCCCATTACCCAGCCATAAAGACCGTCCTGAAATTATGCAGGCATTGAATACGGGTGTGGGATATTCTGTAAGGAAGTCGGAAACTTTAGGAAGAGATTTTTTTTATTCATCCCGTCGTTATGATGATATAATAATACGTTCATCTTTGCCTTTTGACGTTTCGACTCTATCGATGTTAAAGGCTGATAATAAATTTACGTATTTTCTTATTGTCATATCTTTACTTGTGATGATTATACTCTATTATTTTTGTAATAAATTGAGTAAATCTATTTCTATTTTACAAGACTTTTCACAAAAAGCAGAACAGGACAAACCTGTGGATATTCACGTAAAGTTGGCAAAAAATGACATAGGAGATATTACTCATAATATTATCCGTATATATAAGAATCTTCGAAATACTAAAGAAGAATTGTCTATTGAAAAAGAAAAATTATTTAGTCATTTACAATTTTCACGGGAAGGATTAGCCGTATTTTCCCATGATAAACGAGTTATCGTTGCCAATAATCTTTTTGTACAGTATGTGAATCTTATTTCAGATATCCCCTTAACCAATACAAATAATGTATTTAATGTCCCAGATTTCAAAAAAATAACAATATTTATAGATAAGAATCTAAATACATGGCATAAAAATGATGATGTTGTAAGTGACTCTATGCTAATTACAAAAAATAGCAAAACTTTTCAGGTGGAGTGTATCATTTTTCAAGACAGAACTTTCGAAATCTCAGTAAGTAATATAACTTTACAAGAAGAGGAAAGCCGTCTAAAAAGGCAGTTGACTCAAAATATCGCCCATGAATTGAAAACACCAGTGAGTAGTATTCAGGGATATATGGAAACTATTTTATCTAATCCGGCCCTTTCAGAAGAGAAAAAAACTTTATTTTTGGAGAGATGCTATGCCCAAACAATTAGATTAACGGGGCTTTTGCAAGATATTTCTTTATTGAATAGAATAGACGAATCAAACGATTTGTTCGATTATGAAAAAGTAGACTTAAATACAATTATCAGTGAAGTTATAAATGATTCGGCAGTTGCATTGGAAGAAAAAAATATGTCGATTAACTGCCAAATCCCAAATCCTGCACCTATTAACGGAAATCATGCGCTTCTATATTCCATATTTCGTAATTTGATGGATAACTCCTTATCGTATGCTGGAAATGGTACACAAGTATCGATATTGTGCTATTTACAAGATAATAATTACTATTATTTTTCATTTTCAGATAATGGACCCGGAGTTGCAGAAGAACATCTAAATCGTCTATTCGAACGTTTTTATCGAGTAGATAAAGGACGTTCACGGAAATTAGGAGGAACAGGGTTAGGTTTAGCAATTGTCAAGAATGCAGTGCTTTTCCATAAAGGAGAAATATTGGCTAAAAATAGATTGGATGGAGGTCTTGAATTTTTGTTTACATTGAAAAAATAGAAGACAAATTTCTGAATAAATCTCAATTCCGAATTATTATTACAAATAATATATAATAATTATTTATTTTTGCCGATACATATTTTTGAATAAAGCAATGACACCGACAGAATCCTATTTTATAAATTTACCATCAGAAATAAAAAATTTGTTTATTCCAGTATTTGGAAGTGCTGAGAATTTTTATAAAACAGTTTATTTAATTGCCCGTAATGAACATATCACATCTCTTGATAAAGTTGCTAACTGGGAACAGCGCATAGATGTAATCCATTACTATCAAGATAAATTGAAACATTTTCTCAACAGTTTATCTTTAGACGGAGACAACTTAATGGCTGATGTAGCCAGTGATTATTTTGAAGATTA
>UMEI01035012.1_pt1 | contig 23882 bp, 24 predicted proteins | sample 1964711 | NCBI WGS metagenome assembly UMEI01 (sample SAMEA4836016, study PRJEB28245) | human gut metagenome | biome: gut microbiome; material: fecal sample | place: Denmark | collected 2008 | reverse complement strand
TTATCGTTAGACTCATTCATATTATTTTAATAAACTTTCTCCAGTCATTTCTTTAGGAATTGGTAATCCTAGTAACTGTAAGATTGTTGGAGCCAAATCTCCTAACTTTCCACCTTCCTTTAATTCTAAGTGTGTATTTGTAAGAATTAAAGGTACTGGATTTGTTGTATGTGCTGTAAATGGATTTCCTTCTTCATCTAATAATCTTTCACTATTACCATGATCAGCAGTAATTAACATTGTTCCACCAAGTTCAAGCACTTTTTCATAAACTTCTCCAACACATTCATCAACGACGCTTACTGCTTTAATAGCTGCTGGAATAATTCCAGTATGTCCAACCATATCACAGTTAGCAAAGTTAACAATGACAACATCATAGATATCTTTATCTAATTCTGCGATTAATGCATCTTTAACTTCATAGGCACTCATTTCTGGTTGTAAATCATAAGTTGCCACTTTTGGTGAATTAATCAAAACACGAGTTGCTCCTTCAATTTCTTTATCAACGCCACCATCCATAAAGAATGTAACATGCGCATATTTTTCAGTTTCAGCAATTCTTAATTGTTTTAATCCTTGAGCTGATAAATAATCACCTAAAGTATTAGATAAATCTAATGAATGGAATGCAATATCTCCATTAACAGTATCAGCATATCTCATCATACATACAAAGTGAATATTTTTTGGTTTATCAGCTGGTTTAAAGTTATCATAAACATCAGCAGTGAATACATTAGACATTTGAATGGCTCTATCAGGTCTAAAGTTTGCAAAGATAATCGCATCATTATCTGCAATAGCACCATTTGTATCTGGATTATATCCAGGAATAACGAATTCATCATATACTTCTTTAGCATATGAATCTTTGACATATTGAACTGGATCACTATAAGTTTCACCAGATTTTCCAATTAATGCGTTATATGCTAATTCAATACGATCCATTCTTTTATCTCTGTCCATAGCATAATATCTACCAGAAATAGAAGCAATTTGACCAACACCAATTTCATTCATCTTATCTTGTAATTCTTGTACGAAATCAGCACCACTATCTGGAGCTACATCTCTACCATCTAAGAATGCATGAACATAAACTTTTTCTAATCCTTGATCTTTTGCAAGTTTTAATAGAGCATAGATATGTTCATTTGAAGAATGAACACCACCATTTGATAATAATCCCCAAATATGTAATTTTGAGTTATTATCTTTAGCGTGTTGAATTGCTTTTAAGAAAGCTTCATTTGTAAAGAATGTTCCATCTTCTACAGCTTTATTAATAAGTGTTAATGATTGATAAACAATTCTTCCAGCCCCAATATTTAAATGTCCAACTTCACTATTCCCCATTTGTCCTTCAGGTAATCCAACCGCATTTCCACAAGCTTTTAAAGTTGTTGTTGGATACATAGCCATTAAATCATCTAAATTAGGTGTATTTGCTAATTTTACCGCATTTCCATCGACACGATCAGTTAATCCATACCCATCTAAAATACATAAAACTACAGGTCTTTTTTTCATATTCTCTATACCTCCATACGCGTTCATTATACAAAATTTGACTTAAAAAATAAAGTTATATATACATTTTATTTTCTTTTTCTAGGTGTAGAAATCATATAGATACCTATAAAACTAATAACCAGAGGCCAATAAGCCTTGATACTTGTTTCCAGCTGTTGAATAAACTCATTTTGTTGTTCATGATTAATCGTTAAAATCACACCTAACATCATCATAATGATACCTATATTCTTTCTTAAATTCATTGTCATCACCAATGATATTTTAACATCCCTTATTTACGAACTTTGTCACTATCAAGCACTGAATGACAAAAGCGAAGCAACCCTCTTAAATCTACTGGTTCTCTCCCTTTTTGTGAATAAACAATAACTTCTAAACGATTGTATTCAAAACGATTAGAGTGAATAATACTATTAATATCACGTCGTAATTCTGATGGTATAACAACCATCAAGTTTTCAGACATCTTTCTAAGTAAAATACAAAGTGTAGCCAGTGACAATTCTAAATCTAGAATAGCTTTGGTACGATCATGTGTCAAAATATAAGAATCAAAAACACCTTTTTTATTATCAATCTGATTAAATCTATTTAAAATCATCTCTACTCCAACCACATTATCTTCCAAAGCTTCCATATAACATAAACGTTTTAATTCTCTTTTATTTCCCATAATATATCACCTATTTTTATTATACAGAATTCATAAAAGAAAGCATAGAAAAAAGGCTATAAAAGCCTTTAATTCTCACGATATAAACGATATAAACCATGCCCATAATAAATCATCGCAATAATCATTAAAATAAGCGTTGAATAAATCAAAATTGATGAAATCATGGTTCCAGGAATATAAAAAGCAACCAGAATAATAGACACAATAAAGAATACAGCTGTTGCAACCTTACCAGGCATTTGAGCCTGAGAAAGATGTTTATCTTTTTTACGATAAATATAATATCCCACAAACAACAACATACCATCTTTCAAGACAATAATCGCAACCAGCCATGCATAGGCTGGATAAGTATACATTAATGTACATGCCACTACAAACTGTGTCAATTTATCAGCCACAGGGTCAATCAGCTTACCGAGTTCTGTAATCATATGACATTTTCTGGCAATAAATCCATCAAGAAAATCACTTAAACTTGATAGTACCAAGATAATTGCCGCTACAAAATGCCCCTCATCCGATTGTAAATCAAAATATGCCCATAAAAATACGGGTACGAGTAATATACGAAAATAACATAATATATTTGGAATACTAAAAATTTCTTTCTTTGTAAACATCATATGTCCCTGCCTTTATATATTCCCTATTATAAGGAAAATAGATAATGAAGTCAAACGTATGTTGTTATTGAATATAATCAAGAACACATTCAACAATCTCTTTTGGACTTAAAGAAGAAATATCAATCTTATATGTCAAAAGATCATGATAATGTCCCATACGTTCTAAACTTCTTTCAATAACACTCTCATCTCTTATTTTTAAATCAATATCTTTTTGAAGATGTTGTCTTAATGTGTCTTCATTACAAAGAAGTGAGATAGAATAAACCTGACACTGAGAAGTATCCAGTCTTTGACAAATCTCATCAATAATACTTTGATCATGTAATACCCAACAAAAAATAATATTTTCAATAACTGAACAATGAATAAAAGACTGTAATTGATAAACAATATTATCCATAACCATCTTTTTTGTTTCATCATTAACAATGAATGGATGCATATCCCAGCACCAGTCCCCATCTAACATCACACTATGATTCAACTCTTTTTTCAACAAGCGACTCACTGTTGTTTTTCCAACACCCATTGTTCCACCAATCATGATTAATTTTTTCATCATAACCTCCAAAAAAGGCCTTAGGATTTCACCTAAAGCCTAGAATTTCAAGAACTTTCTCACCGAAACAAAACTTCCAATTAAACCAACACCACAACCTAATGCAATCATGATACCAGCACATTGCCAAATAAATGGAAATGGTTCACGCATAGATACCATTGCTGGTAAAAAATCAGCTGCTCCACTATAAATCCAATTGTACCCAAAATAAACAACCAGAATAGGAATAATAGCACCTAATAAACCAATAAAGACACCCTCTAGCATATATGGCAAACGAATGTACCAGTTACTAGCTCCTACCATACGCATAATACTGATTTCTGTTTGTCTTGATGTAATTGTAATTTTAATTGTATTGGCAATCATAAATAAAGCGACTACTGTTAAACCAACAACAAATACTGCTCCCCCATTACGAATAGTTTCCAGACTATTCACTAAAGAATTCGTAGATGCCCCTCCAGAAGTGGCATCATTGACATGGTCTAAAGCACTAATCTTATCAGCCACAGTATCAATTTTCTTAGCATCTTTGACTTCTACAACATAAGCTGCTCCTAATGGATTATTTTCACGATAAGTTTCAAATAATTTCTTTCCATCTTCATCCTGCATTTCTATCATTTTATCCAATTCATTTTCCTTAGAAGAAAAAGTTGCTTTCTTGACACCATCAATCTTTTCAATCTCTGGTAAAATCTCTTGGGCTTCTTTATCACTAATTTCACGATCCATCTTGACATAAATCGTTAAACTATCTTCAATGCTGTAAGTCATATCTTGTACATTAATCGCAATCACACCAATGACTGCAATCAACAATAAAGTAATCGTTACAGCAAAAATAGAAGATGCAGACATCACACCATTACGCCAAATATTCTGAAATGCTGTTTTACAATGTTTTGGAAAGTTTTTTATACAACTAATGAACTCCATCAACATAACCTCCTGCACTTGTATCTGTTTTAATACATCCATCTTCAATCAAAATGGTTCTCTTTTTATGCTTTTGAACAATTTCTTTATCATGTGTCACAACTAAAATAGTTGTATGATTCACTTCATTAATTCTCTCTAATAATTCAATAATTTCATTTGAAGTATCAGGATCAAGGTTTCCTGTTGGTTCATCAGCAATCAAAACTTTAGGACTATTGACTATCGCTCTAGCAATAGCGACACGTTGTTGTTGACCACCAGATAATTCATGTGGAAAAGCATTGGCTTTATCTTCCAAACCAACTAATTCTAATGTTCTACGTACTTTTTTTCTAATTTGGACTTTAGGTGTATCTGTGACTTCCAATGTAAAAGCAACGTTTTCAAAAACAGTTTTCTTAGGTAATAATCTAAAGTTTTGAAAAACAACACCAATATTTCTTCTAAAATAAGGAACTTTTCTATCCTTAATCTTAGAAACATCCTGCCCTGCAACAATGACCTTTCCTGAACTGGCTTTTTCTTCACGATATAACAACTTAATAAATGTTGATTTTCCAGCTCCCGTAGGCCCTATAACATAAACAAATTCTCCTTCACCAATATCGACATTCATATTATTAACAGCTCTTACGCCGGTTTTATAAACTTTTGTTACATTTTCAAGTTTAATCATTCTATCACACTCCTCGACATATTATAACATATATTTTGATGAATAAAATGGGAAATAATGGTTTTCTTGTAAAATCATTATGATTCATTTTTTGTTTTTCTTTGTTTTCTTTTTCATTTTTTGTATAATAATATTAAAGAGGTGGTATACATGAGAAAATGTCCAAGATGTCATGATGAAATGAAAGAAAACTGTTATATTAAAGATACGGCTCAACCAATCAGTGATTTTACATTGATTGAAAAAAATGAAAATCTTAAGAAAAAAGAATATTCTCTTAAGGCTGCTTTATGTAAAAAATGTGGGTATGTTGAATTATATGTTGATGTGAAAGAGGATTAAGTCCTCTTTTTCTTTACTTTTTTATTTGTTTATACAAAAAAGCGTGTTATAATGCTTTCACGAAGGATGTGATGAGAATGTGTGGAATTGTTGGATTTGCGCCAACCAATGAAAATGCCAGTCAAATATTAAAAAAGATGATGGATCGTATTGCTCATAGAGGTCCTGATGGTGAAGGACAGTTTATTGATGATTATGTTGCTTTAGGTCATCGTCGTTTATCTATTATTGATTTAGCTGGTGGACAGCAACCTATGAAATCAAATAACTTAGTAATTGTTTTTAATGGGGAAATATATAATTATTTAGAATTAAAAAAAGATTTAGAAAATAAAGGACATGTCTTTTTAACACATAGTGATACGGAAGTTATTTTACATGGATTTCAAGAATATCGTTATGATGTTGTGAATTATTTAAGAGGAATGTTTGCTTTTGCATTGTATGATACAGATACACATGAATTATTCTGTGCCAGAGATCATTTTGGAATTAAGCCTTTCTATTATTATGATGATCCTCAACATTTCTTATTTGCCAGTGAAATTAAGGGATTTTTAGATCATCCAGATTTTCATAAAGAATTAAATACAGATGTTTTAGATATTTATTTAAAAATGAATTATGTGGCTGGCGAACAAACTTTCTTTAAAAATGTAAAACAATTATTACCTGGTCATTATCTTATCTATAAAAATCAATCAATTGAAATCAAACGCTATTATTCTATAGCTTTTAAAGATCAATATAAAACAGATCAGGAAATGATTCAAGCTATTGATCAGATTATGAAAGATTCTATCAAACATCATTTAATCGCTGATGTTGAAGTTGGTTCTTTTTTAAGTAGTGGAATTGATTCATCATATCTTGTTTCATTAGCTAGACCTCAACATACTTATACAGTCGGCTATAACGATGAAAGATATAATGAAATCAATTATGCGAAAGATTTAACACAACAGTTAGGTATTGAAAACAAAAGTAAGATTATTACAAAAGAAGAATATTTAGAAGTCTTACCAAAGATTATGTATCATTTAGATGAACCTACAGCCGATCCTGCAGCTGTTGCTTTATACTTTGTCAGTCAACTTGCCAGTCAAGATGTCAAAGTTGTATTATCTGGTGAAGGAGCTGATGAATTCTTTGGTGGTTACAATACTTATAGAGGCGATATTGATAGTGGTATCTATGGTAAATTGCCATTCTTTATCAGACATGCAATCGCATCTCTTTGTAAGCATTTGCCTACTTTTAAGGGAGTTCCATTTTTAATTAGAAATGGTGAACGTATTGAAGATTATTATGTCGGTGTCAATCCTGTTTTCTCTGATAATGATTGTAAACATTTATTAAGAGATATAAGTCATTTACATAGTCATCAGGATATTGTTGGAAATGTTTTTGAAAATGTTAAAAAAGCCACAAATATTCAAAAAAGACAAGCTTTTGATTTACAGACATGGTTTATTAAAGATATTTTACAAAAAGGTGACAAAATGACAATGGCACACTCTATCGAAAGTCGTGTTCCTTTCACCGATAAAGAAGTTTTCCAAATTGCCAGTCAATTAAAAGATAATCAAAAAGTCACAAAGGAAAATACAAAAGTCTTATTAAGACAAGCCGCTAAAAAAGTCATCCCTAATGAAGCCTATAAGAAAAAGAAATTAGGTTTCCCTGTTCCATTACGTGAATGGATGCGTGAAGATGATCTTTATCAAAAAGTCTATGATGGTTTACAGACACCTATTATTAAACAGCTTTTTGATGATCAAAAATTACTTTCTATGTTAGAAGATCATAAAAATCATAAACATGACTATTATAAAAAAATATGGACTGTTTATTGTTTCTCATTATGGCATCAAGTATTCTTTGCTGAAGAATATAAGCACTAGATCCTAAGTCTAGTGTTTTTTGCTTTAAGAAATAATTGTAGATTCATCATCTTATATATAGTAAAATAAATAGTGAAAGCGAGGAATGACAATGACTTTATATGATCTTTATTTAGATAATCAAGTAGAAGGTTATCTAGTTTTTAAAACATTAGCCAAACAAAAAGTGATAGAAATGACTGATTATCAGTATCATAAGAAACTGAAAATATCTAAAGAGGACCTTCAACCAAAAGGAAGTTGCTTATCATTTCCATTACAAAATAACTTTGAAGATGTCATTCATATTCTTGAATCACATACAAGTGACTCAAAAATTATGAACCCTACTTTTCATACAAGTGTAAGAAGACCTGTTGAAATGTTTCATTTATACACACGTATTCCGATGATCCTCTTTGGAACAACACAAACAAATCAATCTTTTATTATGAGAGATAATATTAGAAATTCACAGACTGTATTGGATATTTATTTTCAAAATGGTGAATCTTATTATTATATGGATAACCAAGTTTATGAACTCAAAGAAAAGAATTTATTTTCTAAATACTATAAAGATTTTGATTTAAACAAGCAAGACATGATGTAAACAAAAAAGGTATGGTTGAAATGAAACAAATAGATACATATTCCTATCAATGTGGAGTGATTGATTGTTTTAACGAAATGGTAAAAGCTGGTATGAAACATATAGCTTTAGCTCATCCCTGTACAACAAAAGAGAATAGAGATAGTTATATTCCTTTTGTCAATGCTATAACAAATAAATATCAGACACATTATTACTTAGATGATGATCCTTTAATTACTGATTTATTTCCTTATTCACTTAATCGTAATACTTATAATATTATCTTTTATAAAGAAAAGAAATATATAGAAGAATATATTACTTTAAAAGAACGTAAAAAACAATCTATTTTGAATCATCAATATCATCAATCAAGAATAGAAATTGCTTATGCTTTTGGTCATCTGTTAAGTTACTCTGATTCTATTATTGAACAATATATTCAAACAAACAATGAAAAGGAAGATGATGAAGGAAAAATCATATTCAGTCAATAAAAATGTATATACTGTTTAAAAAAAGGTAAGTGAATCTTATCTTTTCTTTTGATTATAAATCATTTTATGCCATGATGTACGCTTTTCATGCCTCCACACTTTATAAATCAAGGCAAGAAAATATAATAGAAGCATGAGGAGGAGATGTTTATGAATAAAATTATCATTGGAGAAACAATGACAAAAAAGAAGATTTTTAATTATTCGATTGGTTTATCCTTTTTGGGGTTGTTCGCAGGTGCTGGTTTTTTTAATATTTTTCATTCATATTCAGATTTATCATTAACAAACTGTTTTATTCTTTCTTTTCTTATATATATGTTGACGATGTTATTTTTAACTCCTATTCTTGGTTCTAGTGAGATTTTAGAGTTTACAAAAAAAAGTGTGAATTACTATCATGTCAAAGGAGCTTTTCAACAGTTTTTTGAAGTTATACGTATTCTTAAAAATAAACCTGCTATTCCTAATACTAGTATAAAAACAGATTATATTTTAAAAGTTAATCTTTCCTACATCTGTCAATTAGGTGGTTGGGCACAAAAAGGCTACAGATTAAAAATGACTTTCTTAATGAAAGATGGTTCAACTTTCACAATTTTTCCTACAAGCGTTAATCAGATGGAAAAAGGAGATTATGAAAAAGCATTGCAATTATTGGAAAATCAAAATATTGAAATTATTGATAAACACAATTTAAGACCTGTATTAAATACAAATAGCTACGTATTTCAAAGTTATATTGAATCTCTTGAAAAGGAGAAAACAAAGCCATGAATATTGTTTTACAATGTGATAACCAATATCATCAAATACTTAAAAGATACCTCAATTTACATTTTTCAAAAATCAATTATATACAAGAACATAACTTTCCAAAACAAACAATCTATATAAAGCAAATCTGCTCTATCAAAGACCTTGAACATTTGAAAACACTATCTTCTTATCAGTTAGACTTTGTCTTTTTAATTGAAAATGGAGAATACATGTTTGAACTCCTAGAATATAATCCCCTAACATTTATAAGAGTGACGCATATTGAAAAAGATATATATCATTTCATAGAGATTTTACAATATAAAGAAAAGGGGTTAGGAAATATATTAAACTTTAAATCTGGTCATCAAAATATAAGAATTCATTGTCAAAGAATTGAATATGTGGAATCATATGGACATTATGTATTCATTCATAGTGAAGGAGCTACATTTAAAATCAGAGAAAGAATATCAAATATATTAAAAACACTAAAGCCACTAGGCTTTATACAAATTCATAAATCATACATTATAAATTCATCCGCTATTTACAAAATCACTTCTACACATGTTTATATGAACTCTCATACATGTTTGCCAATTGGTAACAAGTATAAAGCACAATTAAAAAATGAAAGAGAAATGTTTGATTGACATTCTTCTTTCATTTTTATTAAGAAAATATAGTTATACCTATACCACCTTATCAAAAGCAGTTTTATCTCCTGTATGTAAATAATAACGATAATTTTCAATAATATCTTCTAATTCTTGATAAGTATTAATTTTTGATAAATGATTTTTAATAGCACTTGCAGATTTCAAGCCTTTCATATACCAAGGTGCGTGTCCACGCATTTGTCTGATAGCATTCTTTTCTCCTTCAACTTTGAGTAACCTTTTCGCATGTGCAAGACATTGATCAAGTTTTTCATCAATAGTTGGTTCATCTAATAATATACCATGTTCAACATATTGAACCATCTGTTGGATAACCCAAGGATTCCCAAGTGCTGCTCTACCAACCATTACAGCGTCACACCCAGTTTCATCTAACATACGTTTTGCATCTTGTGCTGTTTTGACATCTCCATTACCAATAACTGGGATAGATACTGCTTCTTTGACTTGTCTTATATAATCCCAGTTAGCATGTCCTTCATACATTTGTGAACGTGTTCTCCCATGAACCGCAATCGCACTGGCTCCTGCTTTTTCAATCAGCTTGGCAATTTCAACACAATTAATAGAATCAAAATCATAGCCAATACGAATTTTTACTGTCACAGGTTTACTAACTGCTTCTACAACATTTTTTACAATATCAGAAACTAAATCTGGATACTGCAATAGGTAACTTCCTGCATGTGCTTTTAATACTTTTTGAACTGGACACCCCATATTAATATCAATAATATCACAGTTAGAGTGTTCATCTATAAACTTGGCAGCCTGTACCATTGAATCAACATCTCCACCAAAAATCTGTATACTGACAGGATGTTCATCTTCATCAATTGTCAACATCTCAATTGTCTTTTGATTACCATAACATAAAGCTTTATCGCTCACCATTTCACTTACAACAAGCCCTGCTCCAAACTCCTTAATAATTTTTCTAAAAGCCACATTAGTAATTCCTGCCATTGGAGCCATAATAATTCTATTTTTAATATCTACATTTCCAATTTTCATAATTTTCACCATAACACAATATAACATACTTTTTTGAAAATACAAAGATAAAAGCTTGATATATTATAAAACAAGGAGGCGATATAAAAACATAATTCTCACTTATAAAATAATATTTTTCCCTCTCCCATTTTTAATATTTTTTATGAAGATTCTTATAGGAATCTTCTTTTTTTATTTTTATTGTAAAGTAAAATTAGCTTTTAAGTTGACAATAAACATAAACCCTGTTATTCTTATGCCTTGTTAGAGGAGGATGTATGTCGGAAAATATAAAATCAGTTTCACAAGTTTATAAAGTGCTAGATATTATCTATATAGGTCTGTTTGCAGCTTTTATTGCTATTTGTTCATGGATAGCTATTCCTGCAACTGTTCCCTTTACTTTACAGACAATGGGTATTTTTATAACTGTTGGTTTACTTGGAGGCAAAAGAGCTACAATAGCTATATTTGTTTATATTTTATTAGGAATCATAGGCATCCCTGTCTTTGCGAGTTTTTCTAGTGGACTAGGAGCTATTCTAGGGACAAGTGGTGGGTATATTATCGGTTTTCTATTCTCTGCATTATTTATGTGGTTTATCGAAAGTGTATTTGGAAACCGTCATTTCATTTTTATCATTTCAATGCTTATTGGTTTATTGATTTGTTATAGCTTTGGGACATTCTGGTTTATGATGGTTTATACACAAACAACAGGGCCTGTTGCACTATCAGTTGTTTTAGGATGGTGTGTGATTCCATTTATAATTCCTGATTTTATCAAAATTGCTCTTTCTTTTCTATGTGTTAACAGACTAAAAAAAATCATAAAAAAATGAATAATACTCAAAAATGAGTCAAACATATATACAGATAACTTACACTTTCCCCTCTATTTTTCCTCCCCATATAAAATAGATGTAAGTTATCGAAGTTATATTCCTAATATTGGTAAACCCCAAAAAAAGAAGGTACTTCCCCTTGTACCTTCTTTTTGTTTCTTATTAATTAAATTCATCTAACAACTCTTTAAGTTCATCTTCACTAAAACTATATTTTGAATTACAGAACTGACATGTCATTTCACAACCATGATCTTCATCAATCATAGCTTGAATTTCATCTTTTCCAACTGTCATCAGTGCATTTTTCATTTTTTCCTTAGAACAGTCACATTCAAAAAATAAATCCTGACTATCTAAAATCTTCACATCTTCAAAAATCATCTGTAACATTTCTTCTGGTTTATATCCTTCATTCAACAATGCAGATACTGCTGGGAAATTTCTCATTTTTTCTTCAATATAAGAAATATCTTCATCACTAGCTTCTGGTAAAAGCTGAATAATAAAACCACCACTAGATAAAATCTCATTTGTCGTATCCACAAGAACACCTAATGATACAACCGAAGGAATCTGTTCAGAAACCATAAAATAATAAGAAAAATCTTCACCAATTTCACCTGTTTGAATAGGAACAGTTCCAACAAATGGCTCTTTTAATCCCATATCTTTAATAACCTGCAAAGTTCCTTGATTTCCTACTGCAAGTCCCACACCTAATTTTCCAGTATCTTCATAAGTATAATGAACATGTGGATTACCAACAAATGCCTTGATTTTCCCATCACTGTTAGTACAAGCCATAATTGTTCCAATACTTCCTCCACCATTCATTGTGACAGTCATTTTTTCATGATTTTTATTCATGGCTGCCAACATAAAAGTTGCTGACATAAAACGTCCTAACGCAGCTGAAGCTGTTGGCCACAAATCATGTTTTTGTCTTGCGACTTCTAATAATTGTTTTGTTGTACATGCAAAGACACGACAGTTCTTTGATTCTACTATTCCTCTGACTAAATAATCTTTCATTTTAACCTCCAAATGCAAAATAACTGATTAAAGGTATCACCATACAAGCAATAATAATGATAACCAGTAATTTACTCATTGTACTTCTTTTCATGACTTTCTCCTCTTACAAAAATAAGCACATAAGTGCTTATTTCATTTCATCTAATAAATCATCATCTAAATTAACAGGATCTTTCTTCTCCTCAACTGGAGGCATCTGTTGATGATCATCATGATTATCTTCACCGTTATCTAAAACTAACATATGTCCTGTATTATATAATGATTCAATTTGTTCATTATTTAATGTTTCATGTTCTAATAATGCATCAGCAATCGTAATCAATTTATCTTTTTGTTCATTGATAATTTGACGACATTGATTATAACATTCATCAATAATCTTACGTACCTGCTGATCAATTTCATAGGCAATCTGTCCAGAATGTGTATTGCTTGTAGAAGAATAATCTCTACCTAAGAACACAGCATCATGTCCAGAATCATATTTAATAGGTCCCAGTTCAGACATTCCTAATTCAGTAACCATCATTCTTGCGATACGTGTAGCCTGTTCAATATCGTTATGAGCTCCTGAAGAAACATCACCAAAGAAAATTTCTTCAGCAACACGCCCACCCATAAATCCAGTAATACTTGCCATTAACTGTGATTTTGTCTGGAAGTATGTTTCTTCTTTAGGTGTCATTAAATTATAACCACCAGCTTGACCTCTTGGAATAATTGTGACTTTTTGAACTTTATTGGCATCTTCCAAAGTCAATCCAATAATCGCATGACCAGCTTCATGATAAGCTACCAATTTTCTTTCTTTTTCAGTATATTTACGTGATTTCTTAGCTGGTCCACCGATGACACGGTCAATCGCTTCATCCACATCATCTAAAGTAATACGTTTATGTCCTAAACGAACAGCTAACAATGCTGCTTCATTTAAAACATTCGCAAGTTCAGCACCAGAGAATCCCGGTGTACGTTGTGCAATGTTTTCAAAATTCACATCATCTGTAAATTTCTTATTACGTGCATGAACACGTAAGATTTCAGCTCTGGCTTTTTTATCTGGATTAGCCACTTGAATTTGTCTATCGAAACGTCCCGGACGAAGCAATGCAGGGTCTAAGACATCAGCACGGTTTGTAGCCGCTAAAATGATAATTCCTTCATTACCACTAAATCCATCCATTTCAACAAGCAACTGGTTCAATGTTTGTTCACGTTCATCGTGTCCACCACCGACACCTGTTCCTCTTTGACGTCCAACTGCATCAATTTCATCAATAAAGATAATACATGGTGCATTCTGTTTTGCTTTCTTGAACATATCACGCACACGTCCAGCACCAACACCAACAAACATTTCTACGAATTCTGAACCAGAAATAGAGTAGAAAGGCACGTTGGCTTCGCCAGCCACTGCTCTTGCCAGTAATGTTTTTCCTGTACCCGGTGGCCCTACAAGTAAGACACCTCGAGGAATTTTTGCACCCATATTTGCAAATTTCTTAGGATTCTTTAAGAAATCTACTAATTCTTTTAATTCTTCTTTTTCTTCATCTGCTCCAGCAACATCTGTAAATCTTGTCTTGCTGTCTTTTTCTAACTTGGCACGAGAATTTCCAAAATCGAAGGCTTTCGCATTGGCTCCACCGCCACCTCCAATACTTCTCATGACAAAGAACATCACACCAATCAATAAAATATATGGTAGTAAGCTAAGCAATGTATCTACCAGCATATTTTCACTCTTGGCATCTCTAATTTGCACTGTAATTCCTTTATCTTCCATTAATTGAATTAAAGAATCTAACTCCTGATCTGTTTGAGGAACATTTGTTTTAAATGTGTAATTAACCTCTTTACCTTCTTCTGTTTTTGTATATTGTCCTTCAACACTTGTCACATAGATTCCCGGCATCACTGACATTTCAGTCACTTTTTCTTCTTCAAGAATCTGTGTAAATTGTGTATAATTGACTTCATTTGTTCTTCCCATATTAAGCAAAGGAACAAGTGAACTCAATAAAATAATGACAAGAATCCAAGGCAATATAGCCTTCATTAAACTTTTATTCTTATTATTCATACAATCTCCTTTTCACTACTGATAACATTCTTCTTTTAAAATACCTACATAAGGCAATTGACGATATTTTTCATTAAAATCCAATCCATATCCAATCACAAAAGCATTTGGAATTTCAAATCCAACATATTTAGCCTCAATTGGATAAGTACGACCTTCTTTTTTATCAAGCATTGTTACAATTTCAACTGATGTTGCTCCACGTTCTTCAAGCATCGCTTTGACAGTCGTTAAAGTTTTTCCTGTATCTAAAATACCTTCAACAAGTAAAATATCTTTTCCTTTGACATCCTGATCCAAATCTTTTTTGATTGTAATCGTACGAGATTCAACACCTTCATAACTGCTGACATCCATATAATCAAAAGTTACATCTATTTCTATATATTTAGATAACTCTGCCAAAAAAGGAACTGATCCTTTTAATAAACCCACTAAAATCACTTCTTTATCATGATAATCATGATTAATCATTGTCGCTAATTCCTGACATTTTTCAGCAATTTGTTGTTGTGTATATAAAATTTCTTTAACATCTTTATGCATACTTCTCCACTCCTTATAATAAGCCTCTCTATTTTATCACAAATACATTTGGTTTTGTAGTCAAATAATCAATGTTTTTTGCAATATGTGGAACCAATACAATCGTTCCTTCACGATTGACTACAATTGGCCATGTTTTTCTTTTTAAAGCAGGAATTTTCGCATTGATAAATAGACGTGAAACTTTTTTAGTCCCTGAAGAAGTCATAATGCTGTCGCCTTCTTTCATCGTACGGATGGTAATAGGGTAATCTTCTGGAGATAGAAAAACCCCTTCATTGATATGTCCACTATCTAATAAATGGAAATATTCACAGCCAAAAGGCATATATTCTCGAAATTCATAACTATAACCTTTTGTTTTATCTTTATCAATGATGTAGATATTATCGTATTCTTTTATGAACAGATAATTAACTGGTAGATTCATTTGAATATTTGGCTTGACACTATCTATCTGATGTCTGATTTCTTGAATCAAAGCATAAGAAATTAATTGTGTTGGCATCACATCACGTAGAATTAAATAAAGAAAGATTTCTCTTAACTCTTTAGGAATATAATAGTAGTAAATGATACCATCTGCTTTATATTGTTGGTAATAAGGTTCAACTTTAAACTCTAATTCTTTGATTCTTTGATTATGTTGTTTGGCTTTTTGAATCAGTTCTTCTTTTTGTTTTAAAGTATACTGATTTAAGATAGTATTACGCACACGATCTCTTTCAAAATCAGTTTCAAAATTGGTATAATCATCATGATAAGGGATATTTCTTTCTTGACATCTTTTTAAAATTTCTTGTTTATATAAACACATTAAAGGCCTGATAATACGCATATTTTGAACATGTGTTTCCTGTTTAATCCCTAAGTAGTGAACTGTATTATGATGCGATAACTGCATATAAATCGTTTCTATATGATCATCTAAATGATGTCCTAAAATCACACCATCCACTTGATACAAATCATAAATTTCTTTATAGAAATTATATCTTAATGTTCTTGCCTGATTTTGAAAATTGCCCTGATGATAATCTTGTGAATGATATTCTTTATAGTAAAAAGGAATCCCATAAGTGGCACAATAATCACTGACCAGTTCATAATCGAGATAACTGTCATGACGAAAATTATAATTTACATGTGCTACCAATAAATGATAGCCCAGTTTTCTTAATGTATCTAAAAGATACATCGAATCACAACCTCCAGATACTCCAATAATATAATATTTTGAACGATCCAATAATTCTAAATTCATGTTATCACTCCATGAAGACATTATATCAAAGAAATTCCAATTCCAAAACAAAAATCCCAATATTTTGGGATTATTGCTTACATAATTTTAAAACCATAATTGTCATGTCATCATTTCGTTGTTCATCATTCGCTAAAGACATCAATAAATGAGCAATATCCTTAGGATGATCATCACCAATCAAATATTCATTTTCTTTCAAGAACTCATAAAAATGTCCAGAAAAACCATCACTCACCATAAAAATTATATCATTCTCTTTTAAAGTCTGTTTTTGAATCACTGTTTCTAAAGGAGAAACAATTCCCATTGGTAAGGTCTTTGATTCTACTTCTAGAATTTCATGATTTCTTAAAATATACGTTGGACAAGCCCCATATTTAATAAAAGTTGTCATTCCACTCACCAGATTAATTTCCATCATATCCATGGTTGTAAACATATCATTACGATTCTTTATTTTCAATAAAGCATTAACCGATTGAATTGTATCATCTAAAGATATGCCATTCATGATCAATTGTTTCATCACATCCAGTGTCAACTTTGAATCATCACTGGCTTTTTGTCCTTGACCCATACCATCACTTAAAGCAAAATAATCATTTTCATTCATTGAAAACATCATATAACTATCCCCACAGGCAATACTTTCTTTGGCACATTGACAAACTCCATATTGAACAAAATAACGTGTATGATGTTTTAATACTAAATATGTATAACCTAACTGATGCATCGGGGTTTTCATAATTTCTACATCCAATGTTTCATTTAAATATGATTCTAAAATAGGAATAAATTCATTTTCAATTTCTTCTTTTGTAATATCATAAATCCCTATTTCCAAATAATAAACAGATTGTGATTCATAATATTTTTTTAAATGAGCTAACTGAAAATGATAACCCTCCATATGTTCATAAATATGTTTTTCTTCAATATGTCCTATTTCCAACTGATGAGAGAATTGATGAAAAACATGATTCAATAAAGAAAACTGATGATACAAATCATTTTTCATAGCTTTATATTCTTCTTGAACTCTTTGAATTTTACGATAATCTTTACGATATTGATTCACTAAATTTAAATATTTTTCTGGATTTAAACAATATTGATAAATAAAATCTTCGTCTGTTTCACTATAATGTTCTTTTAAACCTTTGTTCATGAGTTTAACCAAACGATGTGGACCATATTTTTTATGAAAACAAGTTGTCTGACTAGAACAATTCTGGCACATATCCTCATAGATATAACCAATATATTCTAAAGAACGATTAGGTGCTGGTGCTCTTGTAAATAAAGCAGTCATTTGTTCAAATAAACGACAAAAAGAATCAACCTGTTTAGATAGCTGTTGTTTAAAAGTCATTTCCTGATAGCTTGAAGAAAGCACTGTCTGATCATGGCGAATAGGTAAAATCAAAAATATAAGTCCACTCACCACAACAATGAAACCATGATAAGTATATTGAAATTCAAGAAAGAAAGGTAAGATAAGATGTGATACAAAATATAAAGAAACAATGGTTGCTTTTTTATGACAGGGAATCATATAGAAAAAGAACAATGGTAATAAAAAAGATAAGATATCATCTTTGTAACTTAAATCCATCAACAACATCAACATAGAGCCATAAAATAATCCCGGTAATAAATCATCCAAACATTCATGATAGATCATAATCAATATAAAGATACGAATCAAAATCATTGTTGATATATGTGAATAAGGTAATAACCCCATTGTACATATCAAAATAATGACAGTTAAGGATTTCATTCGTTCATGTGTCAACAAATCTGATTCACCATGCATTAATAAAGGAGTCAATGATGTAAAAATAAGGGTATTGATATAAGTAAGGATTGTCAACAATAAAGTAGAAAGCAAATCTATTTGAACATAAGCATAATAAATACCCCCAATAAGTGTTAAAAGATAAGGCACATAGCGTGATTTCATAGATTGAAATAATAAACAGAATTCTAAAATAAGAAACGCTATGCCACTAATGAAAAGCAATTCATAAGGAACCTGTAAAACAATAACACCTATCAATATCCCCATAAAATAACTCAATAAAGCAGGATACCCACACATAAAACACACATAAAAAAAAGGGAGTGTAAATAATAATGATGTTGAATAAACATCAACAATAGACATTAAAAAAGATATGAGTGTTATATAAAAGACGAATTGATATTTGATTTTTTTAACACGACTTGGATTGATAATCAGTTCCATTTTTTCCACCTCTAGACTCATTATAGAGGTTTTCATTTAAATTATTTGTCATATTTTCAAGGTCTTGACATAAAAAAACCAACAGTTTTTTAACCATTGGTTTTCATTAAAAACGAAAATAAAATAAAACACCCTGTTTTGTATTTTGCACTCCATATTCAAAATGATGCAACTCTAAAATGGCTTTACATATTGCCAGTCCCAGACCTGTTCCACCTTCATTTCTTGCTTTATCTACTTTGTGGAAAGATAACCATATTTTTTCTATATCTTCTTCTGGAATAAAAGCGCCTGTATTTTCTACAGAAAAACAATGTTCATCTAAATGAATAATGACTTTTTCTCCTGATTCACTATGATGCAAAGCATTTCCAATAAAGTTTGTGATGACCATTCCAATCTTAAATGGATCTGCTTCAACAATACTAGAATCCAAATCTGTAATTAACTGAACATGACGATTTTCAAATAAACAAGCCATTGATTCTAATGTTTCATCAACAATATCTAATAAATCCACTTCTTCCATATCTAATGTCATATTTTGTGATTCTAGCTTTGATAAATCCAGCATCGCTAAAACGAGTTCATTGATACGTTTGGTTTCATTTTGAATAATTTCAATATACTCATTACGTTTTTTCTCATCTTTTTCTAATTCTACCATCTCACTAAAACCATTAATAATACCTAAAGGTGTTTTAATCTCATGTGTAAAGTTAGAAACAAACTCTTTTCTGACAACTTCTAATTGTTGAACTCTATCAATCTCTTGATGTAAATCATTAATTGTTTTTTCAAGTTCTTTACTCATTCTATCAACACCTCTTGCCAAATCCCCTAATTCATCATGACGAGATATATCAATAGGATAATCAAATTGTTTACGTGAAATACGCCATGCTGCCAGTTCTAATTGCTTAATCGGTCTAACAATCATATACGCAACTACAAAACACATCACAATGATTAAAATAAAAGCCAATATATATGTAGAAGAATTATCATACATAAACTGTTTAAAAGAATCCATAGGTAAATTATTATATTCCTGTGTTACAAAAATATAACCAATTGTCGCATCATCAACAGTTATTTCTTCATCTTCCATTTCTGATGCAGTGTTCCAATCTTCTAAACGCATCATAATCGTTGAATAATATTTCCCATTATATTCATACGGACTCATTAAATAATATTGTGTATAATCATAGACGGATGTATTAAACTCTTTTCCAGAATCTTTAAACTTCTGAAATTCTCTTTTGATTTTTTGTTGAAGTCCTTTAAAGGCATCGTGATAATCTGTTAATAATGCTTTTTGATTTAATTGTGATGACATAGATAATGTATCAGCAGAATAAGGAAACACAAGTTCCATCTTGGCACTCATATAAGAACTGGCAACACCTTCTAAATGAGTGATTTCCCCACTCACCTGTCGTTCAACAATCGTTTGATCGTTGATTGTGATTGTCTTAAAATCTAAATCGCGCATCTCATCATTATACTGATTATAGCGTCCAACATGTACATCAATAGATATTTCAAGTTCTGTATTTTGATTTTGTAAAATCAGTTTTTCTACTTTATCCAAATCATTTTGACTCAATGATGAAAAATCAACACTTGTTGCATAATTGGTTCCATTTTTATTTATAATTAATGATAATGTTGGACCATCAACCCCATCTCTTGACATATCTAGTATTTGCCCATTTTTATCAACCAGACATTTAATTTTTGTTAAATCTCCTGAAAGAGCATGACGATATAATCTTGAAAACTGTTCAGATGACAAATCCACCTTATTAACAGCTATTTTTTCCAGATAATTTTTCGCAAATTTATCTAAATTACGAATCGTAATCTCAGCATCTGTTTCTACTGTATTTTTAATATAACGTTCTATTCCTAAACGAATTTCATTCCCTAATACAGCCATAAAAGCCAATAAAATAATACAGGCAATTTTAATAATTAAACTAAAGTTTAATTTTTTCATACTGACTCCTTCACATCAAACATGTAGCCAATCTTGACCACTGTTTGAATATAAGGGGCTGCCTCTTTTAATTTCTTTCTTAACTTTTTGACATATGTATCCACAATTCTCTGATCACCATAATAATCATAACCCCAGATATGATCTAACAGCTGATCTCGTGATAAAATCTTACGTTTATTATCTATAAAATAAATAAGCATCTGATATTCTTTATGTGACAGAGCTGTTTGTTGTCCATCTACAAATACTTCATGCGTATCATCATTAATACGCAGAATGCCTTCTTCAATCATGGTTTCATGTTGCTCATCTTTTTTAAAACGTTTTAATAACGCATTACATTTGGCATATAATAATGAAGGTGTAAAAGGTTTAGAAATAAAATCATCAGCTCCTAAATCATATCCTTTTAATTTATTATCATCATCACTCAATGCACTAATAAATAAAATCGGTATATCATTTTTTTGTCTGACTTGTTTACAAACTTCATAACCATCAATACCAGGCATCATAATATCTAATAAAATTAAATCAAAACTTTCATCCAATAATGATAAACCTTCATATCCATCACTAGCTTCTATGACTTCTTCACCCTGTTTTTGAAAATATTCCACAATAAACTGACGAATCAGTTTTTCATCTTCTATCAATAATACTTTCATGTCTATTCACCCCACTTATAATCATTATACAATAATCATATGGAAAAAATATGAAAAAGCCTTCATTTTTTTATGAAAGCTTTATAAATATTTCATATAACCTACATCATGATAGAAATAAGATTCTTCAAACTGATGAAATTGTAATTTCTTTAATAAGTGAATAGATCGTTGATTATCCTTATAAACATAACAAATGACTTTTTGAAAATGATATGTTTCTTTCATATATTGGCAAAAAGCCTCAACAATCTCACTTCCATAGCCCTTAGACCAATAAACACTATCCAATGTATAACCTAAAACAAAAACTTTTTCATTAACAACATCTATAAACAAATCTCCAATCATCATATCATTTTCTTTTAAAATAACAGCCAAATGATAATTTGTTTTCGGTAGATAAAAAGAAGTGAACTTTAAACATTGTTGAATACGTTTCGTTGCATCTTTTATAGAATACTTTTTCCATGACTGATAATGAGCAACTTCTTTTTTTGAACGATATTCACTCATACGCACAGCATCTGTCAATTGCAGACATCTTAAATATAATCTAGGAGTTTCTAATATCTTTTCCATAAACTTAACTCAAATGATAATAAATAAACAACATACGATCTTTTCCATTGATATCTTTTATAATTTCATAAGAAATGTCTGGAAAATAATGTTCTACTGCTTCACACATAATTTCTCTTTGATCAAACCCCATTTCAAAAGCTAATAAAGCACGATCTTTTAAAACTTGTTTAACATCTTGAAAGATTTTTCGATAAAAATATAAACCATCATTTCCTCCAAATAATGCCACATGTGGTTCATTATCCTTGACCACACTTTCAATATCCTGATCTTGTGGAATATAGGGAGGATTAGATACAAATATATCAAACTTTTGTTGGTGTTCAATCAATGGCTGTAACATATCGCCCTGATAAAAAGTCACATCAGCATTTAATTCTTTCGCATTTTCTTTTGCAACTTCTAGTGCTTTTTCACTAATGTCTGTTGCGATAACTTTAAGCTTTGGTTCTTCTAACGCTAAAGTAATCGCAATCGCCCCCGAACCTGTTCCAACATCACATAAATCAATAGATGAATAATCATCAAAATAATCATCAATTTTATAAAGAATATTTTCTACCAGTTCTTCTGTTTCATAACGTGGTATCAAAACATTTTCATTAACAATAAAATCTCGAGAGAAAAAGTTTTCTTTTCCATTAATATATTGAATAGGTTCCCCATTCATATATCTTTGCATACCATCCTGAAACTGTTTTAATAATTCTTCATCAACTTCTTCATCCATCATTAAATACAATTGATGTGGTTCCATGTTAGCCAAATGATAAAACAACACTTTTGCGACATTACAATCCTTATCTTTTTCATCTAACATCGCTTCACTTTGACGAATCAAATCTCTTAAAATCATTGTTGTTCTCCTAATAATTTTAATCTTTGATCCTCATTAATTAATGCTTCAATAATATCATCCAGTTTTCCTTCCATGATACGATCTAACTGTTGAATTGTTAAACCGATACGATGATCAGTCACACGATTTTGTGGATAGTTATAGGTTCTGATCTTTTCGCTACGATCTCCAGTTCCAATCTTACTACGACGTTCGCTGCCAATGGCTTCTTCCTGTTCACGAAGTTTCATTTCATATAACTTTGTACGCATCGCTCTCATGGCTTTATCCCTATTGTCATGCTGACTACGTCCATCCTGTGAAGTTGTCACAACACCTGTTGGAATATGTGTAATACGTACTGCTGAATCTGTTTTATTAATATGCTGTCCTCCTGCACCTGATGCACGATATGTGTCAATTCTTAAATCAGATGGATTTAATTCAAAATCAACTTCTTCTGCTTCAGGCATCACAAGCACAGTCGCTGTAGAAGTATGCACACGTCCCTGTGTTTCTGTCTTTGGTACACGTTGTACACGATGTGAACCAGATTCAAACTTCAATTTTGAATAAACACCTTCCCCTTTAATCATAAAGGAAATCAAAGAATAGCCCCCAGCTTCACTATCCTGTGCTTCCAAAACTTCAATCTTCCATCCCTGTGACTCTGCATATTTCACATACATTCTATACAAGTCACCAGCAAAGATATTTCCTTCATCTCCACCAGCAGCTCCACGAATTTCAACAATAACATTTTTATTATCATTTGGATCTTTAGGAATTAATTCTAAATGAAGTTTTTCTTCTAATTGAGGTTTCTTTTCTTCCAATTCACTTAATTCCAGTTCAGCCATTTCCTTAATTTCTGGATCACTTTCTTTAAGTAATTCTTTGGCTTCTTCAATGCCATCTAAAACCTTTTTATATTCTTGATATAACTGATAAGCATT
>UMEI01017128.1_pt1 | contig 24895 bp, 21 predicted proteins | sample 1964711 | NCBI WGS metagenome assembly UMEI01 (sample SAMEA4836016, study PRJEB28245) | human gut metagenome | biome: gut microbiome; material: fecal sample | place: Denmark | collected 2008 | reverse complement strand
TGATTATTGGTAATATTTATTATTTTTGTAATTGGATTGAGTTATAATTCTTTCCGGATATATTAGAAATAAGAAGAAGCGTTATGCTTATCTTGTGGTTTGAAAACCTGAGAAACTTTCAAAGATGTACAAGGGATAGCATAGTGGTTTTCACGCTATAGCATGGGCTATTATTGTTACATCTGCATATGTGGTTTCCTACAACCTTCAAGTAAAGAGTATGGCATACAGCTCTACGCTTCGTGGTTTAATAAAAGTCCTTGTGGAAACTAAAGGAAAAAATGGAGGATGAAATATGAAGAACTTTATGTTGCCTTTTTTGTTATTTCCCCTTTTTGCAATAGGTGGATGTACAGACAATGCGTCTAAAACGGGAACAAAAACAGAAGCGCACGAGCAACTTGTGCAAACATATACCGTAGAACGGTATAAACTCTTTCCAACACAAAATATGTGGACATTTATCAAACTTGATACACAAACAGGTCAAATGTGGCAATTGCAATATAGTATAAATGATGATAAAGGACGGTTTGAGTATGACCTTAATCCTAATGCACTTGTTGTTAATGGAAAGAAAGTTAATGGTCGCTTTGAACTTTACCCGACTCAAAATATTTACAACTTTATCCTTCTTGACAAAATAGAAGGAAAAACATGGCAGGTTCAATGGTCGCTTGACGAAGAAAATCGTGCAGTTCTTCCTATCATTAAATAAAATGCAGTTTGATAATCAATCTAATACGATTTGAGTTATGAAAAAAATCTTCTTTTCGCTGTTTCTCACATTTACAATTTTTACAACAGCATTCTCCCAGAAAGAATCGGAACACTTAACATTCAAAGGTGTTTCAATTGATGGTACACTGAATGAGTATGTGGTATAAATGAAGCAAGCAGGTTTTACGCATATTGGCACACAAGATGGCACTGCAATTTTACAAAGAGATTTTGCAGGGTTTAAGAGTTGCACTGTCGATGTTTCAACACTTAAAGCAGTAAATGTAGTTAGTACAATTGGTGTTATTTTCCCTGTATGTGAGGATTGGAGTTCACTTGAACGTGACTATGAACACCTTAAATCTATGCTTACTCAAAAATATGGCGAACCTGCCGAAGTTGTCGAGAAATTTCAAGGAAGAGTAACTTCTGATACTAACAATGAAAAATTGCATGAATTATATATGGATAGATGTACTTGGTACACTACATTTGAAACTAAAAATGGCGATATACAATTGTCTTTACAAAAAGGCGAATACGGACAATGCTTCGTTTTGTTAGAGTATTATGACAAAATAAATACTGATACCGTTCGCTCGGCAGCTATGAATGATTTATAATCAGTATTTTGCTTCAATAATATGACTGGAGAATCCATTTCAATAATAGCGATAATCATTGCTTTGATATTAATTCTATGGCTTTACGTTTTTCTTCCTGCAAAAATGGCAAGAAAAAGAGGTCGTAGCGCCATTGGATGGGTTTTACTCTTTTGGATAATTTCTCCACTTTGGGGGATTATCGTGTTGTTTGCATTAGGCGATAGCAAACAGAAAATTCGTGAAGATATAATGGAGGAATTTCATCGTAATTAGTATTAGAATTGACATATGAACTTTTTGCTTGCCATACTTATCTGTGTCGTTGCTACCTCTATTGTTATTATAGTAACCATCCGAAAACGCCTAAAAAACAAATCCAAAGAATTATCAGAAAAATTAAATCATATATCCGCTTATAGTGAGAAGTCCAGTTACGAGCAAGCCCAAGAGAGATTATCTAAACTCAAAGACGTTGTATTTGCTGATATTCCGACAGACCTTAATAACGGCTTTTATGGCAAGATAATCTCTGCAACGCAAGAAAAAAAATTTATCAATTATTATAAACCACATTTTCAAGAGGCGTATTCTCTTCTGAAGAAACTTGAAGTCTTTAACATCACTCCATCTGAAACCATTACCAAATTCATCAATGATTTTGGAGCCATCAATAAACTTGTAAAACAACATAATGATACGGTAATAAATTCCTTACTTGATACATATGAAGATTTTTTCGACCATTGTCTAAAATATCCATTAGACAAGCAACAAAGACGCTCTATCGTTTCAGAAGAAGATAATTGCTTGGTCGTTAGTAGTGCAGGTAGTGGAAAGACCTCTTCTATTGTTGGAAAAGTCAAGTATCTCACAGAAGTAAAGGATATTGCACCTCATAAAATCTTACTAATTAGTTACACAAACAAAGCAGCAGCTGAACTTACGGAGAGAATGACCACTGATGGTTTGAAAGGTTATACATTTCATAAATTAGCCATTGATATTATAGGGAGAGCAACAGGCATAAAACCCTCTATTTGCGACAATACTGATGCCTTATTCGTAGATATTTATCACACTCTATTAGAGAATAAAGCTTTTAAGAATAGCGTAGTTGAATACTTCATTGATTACCAAACCTATGAAACAGATTGGGAACGACGCAAGAATGAAAGGCAAGAAAAGTTGTCGGAACAAAAAAATGTGCAGCTAAAAGCGATGTTTCCCGATATGGACGGTAGGGCCATATATGTGAAAAGTGAACAGGAACAAAAGATATGCTTTGTTTTATCAGCGCTTGGAGTAAAATTCAGATATGAAGAGCCATACGAACATCAATTAGCAGATGAGATGCACTCTCAATATCGCCCCGATTTCTCAATATATTTTGAGCAAGCAGGAGTAACCAAACGCATCTATTTAGAACATTTTGGAGTTGATGAACATAGTCTTGTTCCTGCTTGGTTCGCAAAGGATAAAAATATAACATACGAAGAAGCCAATCAAAAGTATAATGATGGTATAACTTGGAAGAAAGCTGCTCATGAGAAATTTAACACTCAGCTTTTAGTAACATCAAGTACTGATTTCCACTACTCTAATATAAGGGCTAAACTCAAAAAAATGTTAGAGGATGTGGGTGTGCCAATCCAGGAAAAAACAGATGAAGAATTATATGATTTGGTTTTGCCCAAAGGTAGTAAGCAAGAAAAGGCGTTTATACGACTTGTAGTTACTTTTGTAACATTGGTAAAATCAAGTTGTAAATCAGTTAAAGAAGTCCTGAAACAAGCAAAGAATGCAGATGATGAACGAAGTGTTTTTATTATCAAGAACATATTTCAACCTGTATATGAACGCTATATAAGTGCATTAAGCGATAGTAACCAAATTGATTTTACCGATGCTATTCTTCAAGCCACAGAAATATGTCGTACTTCACACCCTGTTGAGTATGATTATATCATTGTGGACGAGTTTCAAGACATATCAGTTGACCGTTACAATTTCTTAAAGGTATTACGAGAGGGAAATCCGCCTGCAAAGTTGTATTGTGTGGGCGATGATTGGCAGTCTATATATCGTTTTTCGGGAAGTGATATGGCTCTTTTTAATCAATTCCCTGAATACTTTGGAGTAACAGAGATAAATAAAATTGAAACTACATATAGATTTGGAGAGCCTTTGGTTTCGTTGTCCTCTCACTTCATACAACGTAATAAAGCCCAAATACAAAAGGATATACACTCGTTCAGTTCTGAAATGAAAACAGAGTTGGAATTCCATTCTTATGACAGACGAGATTATTGCAATACGATAGGACAACTTGTGGCTTCTATTCCATCAGATAAATCTATATTTTTGTTGGGGCGTTATTCCTTTGATGATTATTACCTCTCTTTTATATATCAATCCATTAAAGAGGGTAATAGGTTCTTTTACGTAATAGGAGGACGAAAAATCGAGTTTTTGACCGTACATAAGTCAAAAGGTCTTGAAGCTGATTATGTAATACTTTTACAATGCAATAAAGATACCTATGGTTTCCCTTCTCTTGTGAGTGACGACCCTGTGCTTAACTATGTACTTACTAAAAGCGACCAATTTCCATATGGAGAAGAGCGTAGATTGTTTTATGTGGCAATAACAAGAGCAAAGATGAAAACACTTGTGCTATATGACAAGCGTTTCCCATCTGTATTTGTGAATGAGTTTTTACATCCTGAAAAGGTTTCGGAAGAAAATTATGTGAAACACCCCAACGCCAATAAAAGATGGACAAGAAAAGCAGACCAATTTTTATTGAAACTACACAGTGAGGGCAAGAGCGTAAAGTATATTGCGGCCAAAATGGGCAGAAGTCAAACTTCAATTGTAATGCGATTAAATAAACTCATCCAATAGTCGGCATTTTATTTATTCTTCAACATTGCATGTATTGGATATTTCCTTATTTTGTAAAAGAAACAAGTTATTTGACAGCATAGCCCCGCAAATCGCTAAAAACAGCACGATTTCTAACTCATTACCGCAGCTTCTCAAATAATCCGTTAAATGTTTATTCCTCAAATGGTTGTATCAAGCTGTTGAAAATCTAAAATAAATTGAAATTTGAAATTGATCCTGATTGCTTATCTAAATTTCCTAATAAAATAATATATTCTAACTTTTTGAAATTTTTTCCAGTCTATTTTTTTCCTGTGTGTTACGCGCCTTATCAGTAAAACATTTTTGAGAATTGCTCTTAAAAGATGTCGATGTAAAATTTAGACAGGCTTTTAGAGATTATCGAAAAATTCTATATCTTTACTCATCAATAGACGAGGATTTAGTTTTCTCTTTTATTATATTTATATGGAATAAAATTATGAAATATATAGGTTTTATCGTTTGTTTCATCTATTGTTTTAATATTTCGTATGTTCTTTCCCAGAAAGTGGAGATTTCCAAAATGCCTGATCGCTCTCTCGATAAGACTTTAATGAAACATGATTATCATCCGACGAATATATCTATAAAGGAAAATTCCGTTAATGAGAAGTTTGATTCTTTATTCTATGAATTGCCGATTGTGACTTCTTATTATATTGGAAATTCACCAGCGTCTTTCTACCACGGTTCTTTATTGCCAGGGAACAATCCTTTTGCTCAAGATTATAGTTTTTATAGTTATTTAAGGAAAATGCAAACATATAGTATGCATCAAACTCTTCCTTCTTTAGGTGCATATACGTATGTACGTTTTACTCGTTCGATTCCAGTTACTTCCAATTTGTCAGCGTATATAGGTGTATTTCTTAGCAAATATTCGTTGGGGAGAAGAGTCAATGATGATTTCGGTTTGAACTTTGGTTTGTCATATCAATTTGTACCTCATTTTTCGTTTAATATAGAGCATCAGCAATCTTTAAGAGAAGGTACTATCAATATGTCTCCTCATATAGCTCCTTTATATCCGCATACGAATACAGAGATTAATCTTCAATTCAAACCTGCGTCGAATGTGAAAATTAAGGTTGGGTATATAAAAGAGTGAATTTTTATAGGATTGAGAAATTCAGGATTTTACCGGATGTCAATATCAATGACCTGTATTGTTTCATTTATTGTTTTCGTTATTTTATGATTTTCTGATTATAAATGCGACCAGATTGTTCTTTAGCTGAGATAATATACACGCCTTTGGGTAAATCCTTTATTGATATTGATGTTTCCTTATGATGTGATTTTACAACACATCCATTCAAATCGATAATAGAAACTTCAGTTATATAGGGGCTTATATTAATTATTTCCATGTTTATAACTGAAATTTTATTCTGAATTTTTACATCTATTTTTTGAGTACCATGATCCGGGTAGTTATCAGTATTAATATAGAGTGGTTCTGAATTTGTATAACCTCTTCTATTGGAGGCTGATACAGTAATGGTGTAATTGCCGCTTTTATATATTCCATGGAGAGTTTCTGTGATATATCCGGATTTATGTACTGGTATATCCCAAATGGAAAATGCATCCTCATCAATCACTTCTATATCGTAAAATTCTGCTCCGAAAGCTCCAAAACCTAATACTATATCACATGTGTAATCTCCTGTCGAAATTATGTCAATTATTTCAATTTCCGGTGCTTGAGGATAATAGTTAATAAATAGTGCATAATCAGCTTGTAATGTTTTATTATTTATAGTCGTTGCTTCTATGTGTATTCTGCCCTTTATGGCCCCGGTGGAGATATGATCGTCCGTATTTTCGTATTTAGAAGGTAATTGTATTTGAAATACGGCCTCTGTTCCTGTTGATATATTACGGAAAGTCGCATCTTTCTGAGTTATATCGAACGACCATTTATAGTTATTTATGGATGTATTAGGGGTACAAAAAAATGTCAATATTCGTCCGGGTTGGTGCTCAACAATGCCGGATTCCGGAATCTCATTGTTATAAATTTTAAATTTCTTATTTCTTTGCCAACCGATGTCTTCAAGAATATCCAATATCTTCGATCCTATATGATGTACTCGTCCGTTACATTGGGGCATCATCAGCAATTTTTCCCGGTCTTCAAAGGAAGAAGGGCTAAAGTACGTCAGTGTAGCATATTTATTGAATGTATTTTCCGAAGTATATAGTTGATAATCGGTATAATTGTCCCTGTCCCAGTATAAAGGATTCTTTACGAAAGTATTCAATTCTGATGTATATGGGCTAAAGGATATCAAATAAGTATTACTTGTATCTTTTATGTGGCTATCAAAAATATAGCTTGTCCCTGATCTGACATTGAATGAAATCTGATTTTCTTCTCTAATTAAAGAACTTCCAAATCCCAACCCTTTGGCTATTGCTCTCAGAGCCTCAGTAACGAAATCATACTTTCCATTAGGGAGTGGTATATTCGGGTCTGTACCAAAATCCCATAAATCCATATTTTTATTGAAATTTATGGTCATATCCGGAATTGACCGTAATTGATGTTCATTATCAAAAATATTTGTTTTCTGGGCATTTAGAGCCATCGGATAATTTATTGTTGATTGCGGATCTTCGAATGTATTTGTCCTGATACTAACTGATGTAGTATACGCGTTTGATCCAGAAGCATTAAATGTTACTTTGATATAAATAGGTTTGGAAAATGGAATGGCTTCTTCCCATAATTTTAATGCATGCTGGAAAGCAAATTTCTGTTCGTCATTGAACTCTACATATTCGACATAAAACTTACCAAATACATCGTTTTTGAGCCGAATGTTATCGGGTTGGGCTGCCACGTATTTTTGAGGGACAGATATTTCAGGGAATAAATCCTCAAACTCCAATGTTTCCTGTGCTTGTACAATACATAGGAAAATGGAAAAGAACACAAGAAGTAATGTCTGTTTCATAATGATATTATTTTGAAAGGTTAGACGTTCTCTTCCTTTAATGTTGAGACTGATATCATTATTGTTGACTCGAATTCTATTCTATATAATGGATTATAACTACTTCATTAAATTTATGTATAATTTATTATAAAAACAAATTTATTAGTTGATTTTTTATATATTCATTAAAAATATGTTTGTAGATATATAGAAAACAAAATAATCTTGTATAAATTTTATAGAAATTATTTGTTACATTTATGCCCATTTTCATTTAAGCATCATAATATGGATAGTTTCGATATAAAAGTAATGGCTGAAGAAAATCAGCGTAAAGCATTTGAGATTATCAATGATATCCAGATAGTCAGTTGTTGGGAGTCGATAGGAGCAGTTCCCGGCCTTGTAGGATCTTTATCGACGGGTCTTCTGATGAAGCATAGAGATATCGATTTTCATATCTATTCGTTCCCTGTCGATATTAAAAAAAGTTTTGAGGCAATAGCTAAAATTGCCGAACATCCTCGAATTATACACATAGAGTATACTAATCTGTTAGATACGGATGAGGCTTGTATTGAATGGCATGCCTTATATGAAGATAAGGATAAAATGCACTGGCAAATAGATATGATTCATATAGAAAAAGGGTCAAAGTATGATGGTTATTTTGAAAATGTAGCCAGGCGAATAAATGAAGTGTTAACTCCGGAAATGAGAATGGCTATATTGTCTCTAAAATATTTTACTCCGGATGATGTTTCGATAATGGGAATAGAATATTATAAAGCGGTCATAAAGGACGGTGTACGGACTTATCCGGAATTTCTCGAATGGAGAAAAAAATATCCGGTTACCGGAATAGAAGAATGGTGTCCGTAATTTAATTTCTAATAACGTTTCCTTTCAGATGATAAAAAGATGATATGGGATAAACCTTCTAATTTTATATATAATAAACGTTTAAATAGCCATTACGCTATCGAAGCTTTTTGTCTTATAACGGAAACGCGCGTAAAACAAACATCCGGCGGTTGTCAGCCCCAGAGGGAAGCCCCACCAAATGCCCATGGGACCGCCATCGAATATAACTCCGAACAAATATCCGCAAGGCAAACTAATCATGAAATAACTGATAAATGCAATTACAGCCATGGGCTTCATATCGCCTACTCCTCGGAGTGCATTGGCATAAGCTACTTGTAAGCCGTCTCCGAACTGATACACGACTGTTGGGATTATCAGTAAGGCTACGATATGGCTGACTTCGTCCGAATCGGTAAATAAGTATCCGATATGCTCTCTCAAGAAAAGCATAAGCAGGGCGATAAATAAAGACATTGTCAGTATAATATGGAAGCCTGCATTCGCTATGGGCTTTATATCGGTATAACGTCCGGCTCCTCCGGCATTACTTACTAAAATTGTAGTTGCAGCTCCAATACCGTAATATAGCATGAACCCGATGGTTGTAAATGTCGCTACTACTTGATGGGCTGCTAATGCAGCACTACCAAACCATCCCATCATGATTACGCTGAGATTGAAGGCTCCTGTTTCCATTCCCATTTGGAGTGCTATGGGTAAGCCACTCTTTACTAAAAAAGAGAATGTATTTTCTTTATCTTTATAGTGGTAGAACCCTTTTTTGAAACGACTATAACGGGTTGTAAAGAAAAATATAAATATGAAAAGCAGTAAATTGGATATTCTGGATGTCAATGTAGAGATACCGGCTCCTAACAATCCAAGCTCAGGCATCCCTATATGACCGAAGATAAGAATATAATTTCCTATAATATTCAGTACATTGCCGCTTAATAGAATAAACATAGAAGTGCGGGTATCCATTATACCGTCGGCAAATTGCTTGAATGAGTTGAACAACATAATAAAAACCAATCCGGATAATTGAACCAGATAGTATGGTTTGATTAATGGATACAGGTCTTCGGGCTGTCCCATTTTCTCAATATTGAAATAGACAACGGTCATAATCAGTATGAGGCACAAAGAAAGAATGAAATTGGTATATAGGCTGTATCTTAAACTTTGACCTGCTTTTGCTACATGATTTTTGGCAACTAAAGCCCCGATTAAAGGTGTCAGTCCGAGAGAAAATCCCATGCCGAACATGATCGGTAAATTGAATAGGTTATTTACGAAAGATGCCGCGGCCAATTCTTCAGAAGTATGGTGTCCTACCATTATATTATCTGCGAAACCGACGATGATAATGCCTAACTGCCCTATCATAATAGGTATACCGAGCTTTAATAACTCTATATAATTCTGTTTGTAACGATTAATGAAATTACGCATACCGACTTTTTCAAAACGGATGCAAAGATAAGCTTAAAAATAGTTCTAAATATATTATTTTACAAATAAAACCTATATTTTGATAGAAAACGTTTTAAAAATTTATCAGAGAAGTCATGAACTTATCACGGGGGAGAAATGTTTTAGAAGTGCAACAATTATTTTGGTCCTATATGGACTTCTTAAAAAAGGTACAGGGGCATTCTCTATTTTGATTGACTTTTCCATTCTCTTTACTGAATTGCCCGAATGTCTCTGTACCTATTTTTTTATCCAATGCAAAATAGTATCGACTTTTTCGTCCATAGGGAGTAGTGCATCGAGCCAATGTATTGTAAAGCCTCTGCGTTCCATTCCGCGAAACCATGTCATTTGTCTTTTGGCAAACTGATGTATGGCAATTTCTAATTTCGAAATCATTTCTTCATAGGATAATTCCCCGATGATATATTCTGTCAGATATTTATATTCCAATCCGTAATATATCAAATCTTCGGCAGGTATGCCTTCGTCCAATAATTTTTTTACTTCTTCGACCATCCCTTCGTCCAAACGGGAACGCAAACGTGCCGATATTTTTTCTCTCCGCTTTTCTCGTTCAATATCAACACCGATAATAAAACTTTCGATGGGTTTGTCTTCCAGGGTACCAGGGGGCTGCAAACGATAATATTCGGCTATTTCGATGGCTCTTATCGCCCTTTTGCAAGAATCTACATCTGTAGTATTGTGTAACGTCTTATACGTTTTCAGAATGGCTTCCAGCTCAGGGAGGCTTTTTTGTTTTAAACTTTCTCTTAAATCTTTATTTTCCGGAACTTGGGGCATACTATATCCTTTGAGTACCGTTTCGATATATAATCCGGTGCCGCCACATAATATGGGAGTTTTCTTCCGGTCACAGATATTTTTGTATATGATTTTGAAGTCTCGTTGGTATTCATATAGATTATATTTGTATCCGGGTTCGCATATATCAATCAGATGATAGGGAATAGTTGTATCTCCTATTGTATATTCAGATAAATCTTTTCCTGTGCCGATATCCATACGCCGGTATATCTGTCGAGAATCGGCACTAATGATTTCTGCATCTAATTTTACTGCTAAAGAAACAGCTAAAGCAGTTTTGCCTGATGCCGTCGGTCCCAGAATAGTAATCAGATTTGACATAATTTATTTTATGGTGTTTTCCGCTTTATATTGATATGCTAAAAGTATGGTATTTTTCAAAAATTCAAACTCTTGTTCGAAACACTCGCTGAATATATGGTGATTCAGATTATCTTCAATATGAGAATTATTCCAGAACCATCCCTTCAAATTGGCAATGCGTTCCAGGTCATCTTCATTCTTTACATTCAACACACATAACAGAATGATACGGCTCATGTTTTCTTTTTCATATTTAGTCTTTAACAACTGACGTACAGCCAAGTGGGGAGATTCGGACAGTCCGGAGAGCACTCGGTCTATACTTTCTTCGACACTTTCTCCGTATTTCAAATCATAAGAAAACGGAGTATCTACTGCAGCTTCAGATATGGATAAGGGGTTGTTATTTTTCTGCAAATATATCTTGGAGCCACATAATGCTATGATACGTATGTGTGGATGAGTATATCTTTTCCCGGCTTCCAAACTTGCTTGTTCTTCTATACATCCGGTGACATTCATATTTTTGTCTATAATAGGGAGCCAGGTTTCTTTACTCAACATCTTATTGAGAAGAATGAATCGAATGATATCGTAAATAAAGAATATGAGTATTAAAATCAGATTTAAATAATAGTTTAGAAAACGAAACAATCCCGGATATAGTTCTCGTCCTTCGACATTAAATAAAATGAGGATTGTCAGGTAAAGACTGAATCCGTACAATAGTATTTTCGATATATAATTGAACTCATGTACTTCGGTTCCATTTTTTATTTTACGCGAAAACTTCCGTCGCAAAAAATTGCGTATCATAGGATATACATCCCTAACTGAAATCAAACTTATTAAATACAGTATAAATATGATTACGGTATTGGATACGATAAATAAGGAATTGTAAAAGTAAAGTTTCAGAAAAGAAAATCCGACCAATGTTATTGCTGAGGCAAAAAACATATATAGTGGATGAAATCCTTTTATTTTTCTAAATAATAACCAAAAAAATAGTGAGATGCCTATCCACAAAGAGAGATTTACGGTTTCCCTCTCTGTTATATAGTTATTGGCCAGCATCACTATAAAACCTGGTAATAATCCTAATGTCTGAAGAGATAAGAAACGTCGTTTATATATTTTCTTATGTTTCATTTCCAAATAACGCTCGGCACTTTATTCTATTAATCTTAATAGCTACTTACTATGATAATCAACATTTGACGACACCTAACCATTCTTGCTATTATTTATTTGGATGTCCATCGTAAAAGCTCTAACACTACCGATTATAGCGATTGTACCTTCCCTACAAAATATTAAACTTATTTATTCAAAAAAGAATTGATGCAGCTAAGATGCGCTAAATTTGTGGATTATGCAAAAATAAAAGTATAATTAACATTATGTCGGAAAAATCTGATTATCGTTTTAGCATAAAATATTAAAAATTCGAATGTTTGCTGATTTACAGCATTTAACTGTAATTATGAATCATAGAGTAAAGCTCTTTAAAATATCACATATTATAAAAAAATATAGGGAAAAAGTTTTACTTTTACTCTTTCCCTATATTTGTTTTTTTTGCAAAGACGATTTATTTATTATTTGTTAACTGTGTTTTTAAGAAATTGCAGACTTTAGTATATAGATGCAAGCGTGTATTGCATCCGGTTATATGATGGTCACGATTTGTATATATCTGCATATCAAATTGTTTATTTGCCTGCACTAATGCTTCGCTATACTGCAAAGTATTCAGATAATGGACATTGTCATCGGCGGTACCTGATATAATCAAAAGGTTTCCTGACAGTTTATCGGCTTTTTCTAATGGAGAGGATTCTATATAGCCTTCCATATTTTCTTTTGGTGTACGCATATACCGTTCTGTATAAACTGTATCGTAATACCTCCAATCGGTAACGGGAGCTATGGCAACTCCTGCTTTAAACACACCAGACGATAAAGACATCGACATCAAAGTCATATATCCTCCAAAACTCCAGCCCCAAATTGCTATATTTTTATTATCTACATATTCTAATGAGCCTAAGTATCGAGCTGCTGCAATTTGGTCTTGTGCCTCGGCAATACCTAATTTAAGATATACTGATTTTGTAAAAGCTTCACCGCGACCTCCTGTACCGCGGCCATCGACACAAGCTACAATAAAACCATTGGAAGTCAGGTACTGTTCCCAATCGAATGCCCATTTGTCCAAGACCATCTGTGAACCGGGACCACTATATTGTACCATGACAACCGGATATTTTTCTCCTTCTTTAAAATTTGAAGGTTTCATTATATATCCGTTCAAATCAATACCCACATCATTTTTGAAAGTAAAGAATTCTTTATGGGAATAATGGGTAGATGACAGCAGGGTAATCAATTTTTTGTTATCTTCCAAAACTCTGATTTCTTTGCCTTGTTTGTCATTTACAGTATATCTGAGAGGTGTATCTGCATTGCTGTATGCATTTACAAAATATGTACATGATGGATTAAATGTTGCAGAGTTTGTCCCTTTTTTTGTAGAAATCTTGGTGATTTTACCTTTAGTATCTACTTTATAAACTGCTTGGTACAAAGGCCCTTCTGCATTTGATTCATAGTAAAATTCATTTTTCCCATCATATCCTAAGTATCCGGTTACATCCCAGTTTCCTTTGGTAAGTTGCCGAATAAGGGTTCCGGTCAAGGAGTGTTGATATAAATGACGATGTCCGTCTTTTTCTGATGCAAATATGAAAAATTCCGGATAGAAAGTTACATAATTTTTGTTATCCGGGTCTATCCAATATTTGCTTTGATCCTGAATCATCAGTTTGCTTATCCCGGATTTTGGATTTGTCGCGTACATTCTAAATTCATCCTGATGACGATTCAATGTCATGACAGCCAATTGGTCAGGATTTTTAGTAAAACAGATACGAGGAATGTACCCATCGGAATCTAAAGGGACATTCATTTTTTTTACTGCTCTGGTCTCGACGGTATATGTGTATACTCCGACTGTAGAATTCTTTTGTCCGGATACTGGATATTTATATTTGAATTCACCCGGATACAATGCATATTGTGTCAACTGGGGGCATTGTCCCTCAAATAACTGAATCGAATATTCCGGCACCTCAGTTTCGTCAAATCGAAGGAATGCAAGGATTTTATTATCAGAAGACCAGGCTAATGTATTAGTTTCTGCAAATTCTTCTTCATACACCCAATCGGTAGTTCCATTTATTATTTTGTTTTTGCTCCCGTCTGTTGTCACTTCAGATTCGGTTCCATAATCCAATTTTTTCAAATAGATATTGTTGTCTCGAACAAAAGCTACCATACGACCGTTGGGAGAAAATGTTGCAATTTGCTGTTTACCTTTGTCGGATAAAGGTTTTACTAAATTTCTTTTTATTTCAAAAGTGTAATAATTTGCTTTGAAAGAACGCCTATATATACGTTCTACGTCTGTGTATAGCATGATTTTAGTCTCATCCTCACATAGAACAAAACCGTCAAAAGTCTCAAAAGGGCACTCTCTTGCTTTTTCTGCATTGAAAAGTGTGTCTACTGCTTTTCCTGTACGGTACGCATATTTTACAATCATCTTTTTATCCGGAGTTTTTTGTAAATAATGTATGCCATCGCTCAATGGATAAAAGGTCTCCTGATATTTCTGAGTGTATTTGCCCGACACAATGTCCTTTAAATCCAAATCTCCTGCATACACTGCAGGCTGTAATCCCGCAAATAAAATTGCAGCCATATAAAATATACGCTTCATGATATAATTTCGTTTTTAAATTTTCACAAAGGTACATAATCATAAAGCAAATGAAAAATTCATATGCAAAAACTCCGTTAAATTGTCGTTTTTTTGTTGGCAAATCATCAAAGCACAATCAAAATTAATACATTTGCATTCGTTATAAATATTGAAATATGGACTATGGATTCGTGAGGGCTGCTGCAGCCATACCTAATGTGAAAATAGCCGATTGTGTGTTTAATGTGGAACATACGGCTCAACTGATAAAAGAAGCCTCTTCAAAGGGAATACAAATAGTGGCTTTTCCTGAGTTGGGCATTACCGGTTATACTTGTGGAGACTTGTTCGGACAAAGATTATTATTAGAGGAGGCTGAGAACAATTTGGGTGATTTACTTGATATGACGTCTTCCCATTCTATTTTATGTGTCGTCGGAATGCCGGTGCAGGCCGATAATCAGTTGTTCAATGCGGCAATAGTCTTCCAACATGGGAAAATATTAGGGGTTGTTCCTAAATCATATTTGCCTAATTATAAAGAATTTTATGAAGAACGCTGGTTTGCCTCAGCCCATGATACAAATTGTAACGAAATATGCTTATGCGGCCAAGAGGCTCCTTTTGGAAACAAATTGCTTTTTAGAAGTGGTAGCCTTGTTATAGGGATAGAGTTGTGTGAAGATTTGTGGGTACCGATTCCTCCCAGTTCTGATTTGTGCTTAAACGGAGCGAATGTTATCATTAATTTATCGGCCAGTAATGAGCTGATAGGCAAACATGATTATTTGAAATCATTGATAAAACAACAGTCGGCCCGGTGTATGTCTGCATATGTATATTCTTCTGCAGGCTTTGGAGAATCATCTACTGATGTTGTATTCAGTGGAAACGGTATCATTGCCGAAAATGGAGAATTACTTGCCGAAAGTACGCGATTTTGTATGGATGAGCAGTTAATTTATACTGAGATAGACATAGAAAGATTACAGAATGACAGACGGCAGAATAGCAGTTATATGTCATGCAGGACCGGAAAGGATAATAATTACCGTACCGTAAAATTTGAACTACCGACTACGCAAGTCAATCTTCTTTCGAGAAAAATAGGTGCATATCCTTTTGTGCCGAGTGAAAATGAAAAATTGTCTTCGCGATGTGAGGAAATATTTAATATCCAAATTTCCGGTTTGGCAAAGAGAATCGTGCATACCCATACGCAATCGGCTGTAGTAGGAATATCCGGGGGATTGGATTCGACGCTGGCTTTATTGGTGTGTGTAAAGACTTTTGATAGATTGGGCATATCCAGAAAAAATATATATGGAATTACCATGCCCGGATTTGGAACAACCGATAGAACATATCGCAATGCCATAGGTTTGATGAAGTTTTTGGGTATTTCTGTTAGGGAAATTTCTATAAAAGATGCTTGTATGCAGCATTTTAAAGATATAGGACATGATGTTTCCGTACATGATATTACTTATGAAAATTCACAGGCGAGAGAAAGGACCCAAATACTGATGGACATAGCAAACCAGGTTAACGGGTTGGTTATCGGTACCGGAGACTTATCAGAACTGGCTTTGGGATGGGCTACGTATAATGGAGACCATATGTCTATGTATGGTGTCAACGGCAGTATTCCTAAGACTCTGGTTCGTTATTTGGTACGATGGGTAGCTCAAAATGAGACAAATGATGATACTCGTAAGACTTTGCTTGATATTGTGGATACTCCTATTAGTCCGGAATTGATACCAGCAGATGAGCATGGAAATATAAAGCAAAAAACAGAGGACCTTGTAGGGCCTTACGAACTTCATGATTTCTTTTTATATTATTTTCTCAGGTTTGGTTTTCGTCCGCGAAAGATATATTTTTTGGCTCTTCATGCTTTTAAAGGTAAGCATGATTCTGCAGTTATACAAAAGTGGCTATATACTTTTTTCAGGCGTTTTTTTAGCCAGCAATTCAAAAGGTCTTGTCTTCCAGATGGTCCAAAAGTCGGTTCGGTAAGTTTATCTCCTCGAGGGGATTGGCGTATGCCCAGCGATGCAAGCAGTGATTTATGGTTGACTGAATGTAAAAGTTTATAAAAAAATCCGGTAACCACCTATATTTAATGCGGTTACCGGATTTTTTTATATTGTTTGTCTTCGAGAGAATAAAGAAACAAATTCTTGTTTGATATTTGTACGATATCATTTTTTTTCGCAATCGCAATCTTTAAATTTCCGTTCTTCTTTTACAATTTCTTGTTTTATGAGTTTTGAATTTTGGAATGTGAAAGATGTGGTGACAATATACCAACTACCTTTATATAGTTCTTCTTTATATAATAATTTTTCTTCTTTCTGTCCGTTGTCGTTATAATTCATTTCTTGACTGAAAGGCAGGCCATATTTTGCTAAAAAATCTTGTTTACTTATACCCAGGCTTATAGCTGAAGTTACGAATTTACTTGCTTGCTTATTTGTATAGCAGCCGCCTAATAGGAAAAGACTTATATACCAGATAAATAATTGCCGTTTCATGTACAAGCCGATTATGTGAGTGTGAAAATGTATGTTTACAAAAGTTTGATTTATCAGTTTTTCATAAAACTTGTTTTTAGTTAGTTATATGGACTGATGAAATTTTATTACAGAGTTGCTGGCAATGTTTTATTCTTTAAAATTGATTTTATTTTTTTCTGCATCCCATATTAATTCTTCTCCCGGTACCAGATATATTTCTAACCGGCGGTTACGGTCACGATTTACTTCCGAAGTATTGGAATATAAGGGGTTCTTGCTGCCTTGAGCATAAGTGACTACGTATTCCGGAACAGCTCCGTATGCCAAAAGCCATTCTTTTACTGCTTCAGCTCTGATGCGGGTCAGATTTTCGGTATATGCTTGAGTTCCTGTATCATCTGAGTGGGCGACAATAAGGATATGATAATAATCGGGAATTTGGGTATATCGTATGAAAGGCCGGAGCATCAGGTTTGCCCTATTCCAGAGGGTTGTATCGTTGGGCTGAAACAGTTGGGACATGGGGATTACGACTTTTATGACTTCTCCGTTTCTCACTGTAGATACTTTTATTTGTTTTATCTTATACAACCGACGCATCTCCTGCAATACTGTTTTCCTTATTTGGGGCAAGGCTTTAGCCGAGATGGCAGGTACCATGCAATTTCCTTCTAAAGTGAAATTTTGTATGTTAGGATGTACATATACCGTATCTTTTTTGTTCCACCAGAAAATTTTTTTCCAAAAAGGAATTTTTTCACTTTTAACAACGGTAATGGGTGTGTTATCTTGGGAAAAAACCGATGTCATCGGAAATAAATATATACACCCGATTAGAGAAAACGATAATATAATCTTTCTTTTTATCATCAAATTTCAAACAATCATCTAAAAACCATAAAAACAAACACAGAAAAATAGTTATTGCAAGCAACCTTTTTTCTGTGTCAATATACTATCAAACTTTATATCGTTCTATGTATAGGGCACAATCAATTTATTATTCTTCGAACATCCCCAATGAATCACAATAGCCTAATTCCCCTTGAACCACGAATTGTATTTCGTCCGGTTCGAAATTAGTAAAGCCATTTCTTTTTGCATTTTTTATGACGTAATCAATAAGTTCGTCTTCGTCTATATTGACTTCGTCATCAGCTTCGTCATCCATGAAACCTTTCTCTTCATAATATTCATAAATCAGGTCGATGATATAATTAATATCGTCGTCAGAGAATTTTTCCTTTAATTCCTGTGGGAGATAATTTCGAATGAATTTCACAGAATCACCTTCGTCATAATCGAACAAATCATCTTGCTGGCTCATAATCTCATTAATTAGCGGTTTATTGGGTAAAAGTAAGAAACACGATTGAGTTTTGCAAGGGATGTTTCAAAAAAATAAGCTTCCGTGTCTGTCAACCATATTCAAAAGCGATATCGTAATCCGGCAGAGAATAGTCCGGTAGTCCCGAAGCCCAATTCTAAAAATCCGGCAAGAGACTTCCCTATTTCGATACCTACCGGGGAAACTTGCCATGCCAAATATGCATTTTTACTGTGGTAATCCCCTACTCCCGTAAAGTATTCTTCTTTGTCGAAAGATAATACTAGCCCAATTCCTATCCGAGTATACATTGTAACCAAGGGCTTATTGAACCAATTGAACTTGAACATCGGCATGATAGTATGGAAAGAAGTCCGAGATTTACCTATTTGTAAATTGTCAGAATAGATGTCTTCTTTCATTCCTGAATAGGAATATATGGCTCCGAAAGCAACTCTTGAGTTTATCCGATAATTATACATCAGATTCAGTGCACCCCAGCTGGTACTGTTTCGCGAACGGGTTTGTGCACCTTCGATTGCACCAGTAATTGCATCTGAAAATAAATCGGTAAACGTATCCATCCAGCCGGTTATAGGTAGAATACCATAACTAATTGAAACTTCATGGCGTTTGTGAGCATAAGATGATTCGGCAAATGATGCCGAAAAAAGCGGTATGGTCAAAAAATTGGCTATAAATATTAAAATATATTTTTTCATCATATTTCTTTATTTTCATAGTAATAACCATGTTATAGAAACATTTGTTTTTAACGATGTGAAGAATATTTTCCGGAAATGTTTCAGACTTTCAGATAACTACTCCTTTTCCTGTTTGTCTGATTGAATGTTGTCTTCTTCATAAAAAGGAAGATTATAGCCCGAAGAGATTTCCTAAGATAATTACGGGAAAAATATAAATAGGGCCTAAAAGTCCCTAATATTTTTGGTTATTAGTCAGGTTCTATATACATTTACACCTCCGAAAAACAAACTGAAATATATTATATGAAAAGAAGAACCTTAGTTCTTGCATTGGTAGCGGCCGTTACATTAAGCGGGATGACGCCTAATGTTTATGCAAGAAAAAACAAGAAGAGTAAGAAGAGTGAACAGGTAGCCAAAAAGGATACTACCGCTAAGGAATCAAAGTATGACAAACTGATTAAAGGGGCTAAGACTCAAAAGGGGCTATTTACAACTCATGTCAATAAGGATAATGTGTTGTATGTGGAAATACCTGATTCAATTATGGAACGTACTTTTTTGATTTCTAATCGGCTGGCTTCTACCAGTAACAGTTCGTACTATGTAGCAGGCCAGATGATTACGAAACCGTTTATGGTAAGGTTCAGTAAGAATAACCAAAGTGTATTTATGCATTTGGTACAGAACAGTAATGTCGTAGATAAGAATGATCCTATTGCTGCATCTTTTGAGAAAAACTTTACAGACCCGGTGTTGAAAGCTTTCAAAATTGAGACTACTCATGGAAAAAGTGTTGTCATAAATATGACGGATTTTTTCAAGGGTAATGAGAAAGCCATTACTCCTATGCCTGTATCATTGTCCCGTTCTGCACCAAAAGGGACATATGACGGAAGTGCATCCTATATAAAGGAGGTAAAAGCATTCCCTCAGAATGTAGAAATACGTTCGGTAATGAATTTCAATTCGGATAAAGGCCCGTATACTTTCACTATGCATCGTTCTATCGTATTGTTGCCGGAGACACCGATGCAACCACGTTTACAGGACAATCGTGTGGGATATTTCTCAAGCAGTAAAAATATATATACAAGTAATGCCGATAAAATTGACAAAGAAACATATATACATCGTTGGAGACTTGAGCCGAAAGATAAGGATGCTTATCTCAGAGGTGAATTGGTAGAGCCGGTAAAACCTATTGTATTCTATGTGGATTCGGCGTTTCCTGATAAATGGCGCGATATTATTCGTCAAGGAGTGGAGGACTGGCAAAAGGCATTCGAAGCTGCCGGATTTAAAAATGCTATTATAGCTAAAGATTATCCTAAAAATGATCCTAATTTTGACCCGGATGATATGCGCTATAGTTGTATAAAATATGCAACTACAAGTGTTGCTAATGCTATGGGACCAAGTTATGTTGACCCTCGTAGCGGTGAAATTCTGACAGCTGATGTTATCTGGTATCATAATGTAATATCGTTGTTGCACAACTGGCGTCTGGTACAGACAGGCGCTGTAGACCCTCGTGTACGAAAAGCCGTATTTGACGATGATGTCATGCGCGAATCTCTCCGTTATGTAGCATCGCACGAGATAGGGCATACTATCGGCCTTATGCATAATATGGGTGCCAGTTATGCCTTTCCTGTAGATTCTCTTCGTAGTGCATCATTTACGCAAAAATATGGGACAACTCCCAGTATTATGGATTATGCCCGCAATAACTTTATCGCACAACCTGGTGATTATGAAAAAGGTGTGCGTTTGATACCTCCTATTTTGGGTGTATATGATATATATGCAATCAACTGGGGATATCGCCTTATTCCTGGTGTGAAATCTCCGAAAGAAGAAAAAGCTACTCTAAACAAATGGATTGCAGAAAAAAGCAATGACCCGATGTTTGAATTTGGGGCACAACAGTATCCTATGACTTTCGACCCGACCGACCAAACGGAAGATTTGGGCAATGACCATTTAAAAGCGGGCGATTTGGCTATCAGCAATTTGAAGTATATCATGAATAATTTTGAAAAATGGTATTATAATGAAGGTGATACATATGATGATGTCATCGATGTATACAAATCTATATTGTCTCAATATGCCCGTCATTTACGCCATGCCTATCCTTATTTGGGTGGGTTCATATTCAAAGAAGTACGTCAGGGAGATGACCAGTATGCTGTAAGCTATGTAAGTAAAGCTGAGCAGAAAAAAGCGATGAAATGGATTCTAAATCAGGCAAGGACTTGTGAATCATGGATAGCTCCTACCGACCTTTTACGCAAGATAGATGCCAGTTACGGTATGACGGCCGGAGTCCTTGTAAAATCAGTAGCTTCTGCCTTACTCAACTCAGGAACATTGTATCGTATACAGGAAGCTAGTTTGGCAGATCCCAAAAACAACTATACATTGAATAGCTATATGGATGATGCCATTGCAGAACTATTTAAAGCAACGTACCAAAATAAGGCTTTGGATTTGGTAGAGAAAGATATACAGGCTAATGCTGTTGCTCTGATGATAAAAGCCAGTGGTCTGAAAGCTTCTGAACCTATTAAGGTTAGAGCATTAGAGGCTGAAAAAGCATATGAGTCGGTTATTCACGAAACTGCATCAGCTACCCTACCCTGTAGTCTTGAGAAATGTGAACACAACGATATGGACAATAATGAAGAGTCGTTTACCCGTATTCTCCTCGGACCGGGGTTGAATCAAACTTATTTAGCTCCTTTAATGGCTGGAAGTCTGAAAAAAATATCGGCTTTGTACAAACAACACAGAGCGGCTACCAGTGATGCTGCTACTCGTGATTTTTATGACTACCAGATTATAACTATCGATAATCTTTTCAAAAAATAATCACGATATTTTTATTATATAAAGAGAGGTTATTCATGATTTGGATAACCTCTCTTTGTATTTTATTAGTTATGAATCTCAATAATTTATTCAAATAATTGTCGAGACAAATATTTAAAGTCAGTTTAAATTTTTCAGTAGAAGGTTCATAAAGCTGATTCAAAAGTTAAACAGATTCTTATATTTGATTATAGAAAGTAATAGAATGGTTGCAGGCTGGGCTTGATGTTAATGATGTTTATTTCTGCTCTTACATTCTGCGGATTTTTGTATATGCCCTATCCGCTCTTTTATTTATATATGATATAAAAATAGGTCTACATGTTTGTTTTTCCAAAATATAAAATTAACTTTGCAAAACAAAGTACTTTAATTATGAAAGAAATAGAGGTTTATAATACTTTGAATGAGATAAAAGATTTGATGGAGAAATCATCTAAATTTTTATCATTGAGTGGTTTGTCTGCTATATTGGTCGGTATATATGCTCTGATAGGAGCTGGTATAGCCTATTATATAATCGGTTGTCAAAATGCAAGTTATCCACTTTACAATAACTCATTAGGCGAAGTTGGCGGTATTGTCATTTTGGCTTTGATATTATTGGGTATTTCTTTACTCACTGTATTTGCTTTTTCATGGCAAAAAGCAAAAAGAAACGAACAAAAACTCTATTTTGACAGTATTTCTAAACGGTTGTTGGTCAATTTTTTCATACCTCTATTAGCCGGTGGAATATTGTGCTTTGCCCTGATTATGCAACATCATTATGGGCTTACTTCCTGTATCATGTTGATATTTTATGGTATGGCTTTAATAAATGGTTCGAAGTATACATATTCAAATACTCGTTATCTAGGATATGCTGAATTGTCATTGGGATTAATCGACAGTTTTACGGTGGGATACGGACTTTTGTTTTGGACTATAGGTTTCGGTTTGTTTCATATTGTATATGGGATTTTCTTTTACTTGAAATACGATTGTAAAAGGCAATGAAATACAATCTTGAACATATAAACAAAGCTTTTGAAAGTAAAGTCAGATTGGGCATTATGTCTATTTTGGCTGTTAACGAATCGGCCGATTTCACGACAATAAAAAATTTATTGAACTTGACCGATGGAAATTTGGCCAGCCATACTCGAAGTTTGGAGGAATTGGGATATATATGTAGTAGTAAACAATTTATCGGACGCAAACCGAATACTCAATTTTTGATTACTCCGGAAGGTCGGAAAGCCTTTGCTGAGCATATCCGCGCATTAGAAGATTTTTTGAAAAATCAAAAGTTATAAGAGCCTGTCTAAGGAATGTTATCAGGACATTTTTATGTTTTCTTTTGGTTTTTTCCCGCTTTCACTCGTCAGATAGCCCGCTATCCTCTTTATGAAAACGGAAAAACATCCTCGAAAGGGATTCCTAAATCTGACCCGAGTAAAATTTAGACAAGTTCCAAGAGGTGCAGGACAAATTTTTTTACTTATATACTTTGAAATACAAAGTACTTTTAAATTTATATATAAAATTCAGAAATTATGGAAGAACCCAAATTGTCAGAAAGTAAAGAAAAGAAGTTTATAAATAATAAACTTGCTTTGAAAATTTTATTTATCGGTTTCCTAATTGTCTTATTGTTGATTCCGATAAGCATGATTGAAAATCTTATTTCCGAAAGGTCGGATACTGCCAGTAAAGCCATGAATGAAGTCGAGGAAAAATGGAGCCGTTCACAGCAAGTTACCGGTCCTTTTCTGATTATACCCTATCAGGTTATTTATGAAAATGATAAAAAAATGGTAGAAAGAGATATTCGATATCTCTATATTCTACCTGAAAGTCTACAGATTAACGGAAATGTGAAGACAGAAGAACTTAAAAGAGGCTTATATGATATTATTGTTTATCATACACCTCTTAATTTTACAGGGAAATTTAGTTTTGCATCTTTGTCCGAAGAGAATATATCTGCCCAAGATATGTTGCTGTCGGAAGCACGGCTTGTAATAGGTATAACAGACTTGCATGGTATACCACAGCAAGTTCAAGGTTCTTGGAATAAAAAAAATTTGGCATTCAATCCCGGAGTCAATAATGTGCTGACTTCGTCGGGAATTTCATCTCCTGTGCAGTTGAGTTTAGAGGAACTTTCAGAGGATATTTCTTTTTCTATATCTATGAATATAAAAGGTTCAGAATCTATCACTTTTGCGCCATTGGGGAAAACTACTCATGTGACATTGGAGTCGGATTGTATAACTCCGAGTTTCTGTGGTGCTTTCTTGCCGGAAAAGAGAGAGATTTCAGAATCTGGATTTTCTGCTGATTGGACAGTGCTGCATCTCAATCGCAATTATCCTCAAATCTTCAGAGACGGGACATGGAGTGAGAGCATTCAAAATTCTATTTTCGGAGTTAATTTGCTGTTGCCTGTAGACCAATATCAAAAATCTATGAGGTCGGTAAAATATGCATTCTTGATTATTATATTATCATTTGTCGTTTGTTTTTTTACTGAGATTATGCACAGAAGGAATATCAATCCTATACAATATCTTCTTATCGGGCTGGCTCTTTGTCTTTTCTATACACTTCTAATCGCTATATCGGAACATCTCAATTTCTCGCTTTCGTATGCTTTGGCCTCATTAATGACTATTGCACTTCTGACATTGTATTTAGGTGGTATATTGAAAATATGGAAGACAGCTATTACAATAGGAGCTTTGTTATCTCTTCTCTACATTTATATTTTTATTCTTATACAAATGGAAATTTACGCTTTACTCGTAGGCAGTATCGGACTGTTTATCATTCTTGCCATTATCATGTATTGTTCTCAAAAAATAAACTGGGATGAACCGAAAATAAAAAATCGAGAATAACAGTACATTTGAGACATAAATAGTTATCATAAAAAAACGTATATAGATTACAATGTCTATATACGTTTTTTATTTTAGAGCAATTATCAATTATAAGTTGTTTAGCATCAATTTTTGAATATCAAGCCATTACCAT
>UMEI01025413.1_pt1 | contig 25214 bp, 22 predicted proteins | sample 1964711 | NCBI WGS metagenome assembly UMEI01 (sample SAMEA4836016, study PRJEB28245) | human gut metagenome | biome: gut microbiome; material: fecal sample | place: Denmark | collected 2008 | reverse complement strand
ATGGATGCCTGCTTAGCTTGTGGTGTGAACTATCTCGACACAGCTAATTATGAACCAGTAGATGAGGCAAAATTTGAATATAAATGGCAATGGGCTTATCAAGAACGTTTTAAGGATGCAGGTTTGACTGCTATTCTTGGGTGTGGTTTTGACCCAGGAGTATCAGGAGTATATACTGCTTATGCTGCAAAGCATTATTTTAAAGAAATGCAATACCTTGATATTGTTGATTGTAATGCAGGAGATCATGGTAAAGCATTTGCAACTAATTTTAATCCTGAGATTAATATACGAGAGGTTACTCAAAAGGGAAAATATTACGAGAATGGTAAATGGATATATACTGAGCCGCATGAAATACATAAAGCTTTAACATATCCTAATATAGGCCCAAAAGAATCGTATGTAATCTATCATGAGGAGCTGGAATCTTTGGTTAAGAATTATCCTACGTTAAAACGTGCTCGTTTCTGGATGACATTTGGGCAAGAATATCTGACTCATTTACGTGTAATTCAAAATATCGGAATGGCACGTATTGATCCTATTATATATAATGGAATGGAAATTGTTCCTATACAATTTCTAAAGGCCGTATTGCCTAATCCTGGAGAGTTAGGTGAAAATTATGTCGGAGAGACTTCTATAGGTTGTCGGATAAAAGGTATAAGTAAGGATGGTAAGGAGATGACTTATTACGTGTATAATAATTGTAGCCACCATGCTGCTTACCTTGAAACTGGTGCACAGGGAGTAAGTTATACTACAGGTGTACCGGCGATGATTGGTGCAATGATGTTCCTCAAGGGGTTATGGAAAAAACCGGGAGTATTTAATGTAGAAGAATTTGATCCCGATCCATTTATGGAGCAGCTTAATAAACAAGGGTTGCCTTGGCATGAGGTATTTAATGAGGATTTGGAAGTCTGATATTGTAAAGATTTATTTAGGACTTATTATTTCAATTATTGTCATTTCAGATTACAGAATTTTTTGATTATTGGATTTATTTCTGTATCTGAAATGGCAATTATATTTTTAGGTTGGTCAGAACAGAATATTCTAAAGAAAATCCATGAAAAATATATATAATCTTTTTCGTATAGCGTCCCGTATTCGTAGTCAAAGGTTGAAATTATTAGGTATTTATTTTTTACATATGACCCGTCAGCGTTATCTGGGAGTTTTTATAGATCCTATATTGGCCTGTAATTTCAGATGTCGTATGTGTTATTTCAGTGATGGGGAAAAAAGAAAAACATTGAAAGGCAGTTTAGCTTTTCAGGATATTGAAGCTATTTCGAAGTCTTTATATCATCGGGCATTGAAGTTACAAATAGGATGTGGAGCAGAGCCCACTTTGTATAAGGACTTATATAAAGTAGTCGCTTTGGGTAAACAGTATAAAGTTCCTTATATTTCGCTTACTACGAATGGAAACATTTTGACTTATGAATCTTTGTATAAGCTTGTTGCTACAGGGCTGGATGAGTTGACTTTATCTATGCATGGAGTGAAAAAAGATACGTATGAGTACATGATGGTTAATGGGAAATATGAGAAGTTTTGTGCATTGATAGACGCGACGATAAAAGTAAAGCAACAGTATCCTGGTTTCAAGTTGCGGATAAATTATACGATGAATGGGGATAATGTAGAAGAACTTTCTCAGTTATTTAATATATTCCCTGATTTGCCAGTCGATATATTACAATTACGACCAATTCAGCATATAGGCAATACGGTATATAGTAATTATTCTTTGGAGAAACTTTTTTCTTATTTTGAATCTGTTATAAGACCTTTACATGATGAGTGTGTTCGACGTGGAATAATATGCATATCTCCGACAAAAGAAAATCTGAATGTATTGCAAAGTAAGGAAACTTCCGATATGATAAGTGATGTGACGTATTGTTATATTTCTCCTGATATTTGTTGGAAAGAGGATTTTGATTACCGTACGCAAAATTTTGAGCAGTATTCGAGGAAGCATCATTTAGGGTGGTCTTTGATAAAAAAGATATGTCTTCCGTTCAAAAGGACAAAGGTCAATAAAACACGTAAAATGAATTATACGGTAGAATAAAAAGATAAATATTATTGTAGAAGGGTTTGTTAATATCTGTTTATTTGTTGGTGATTAATTTTAATAGAAAAAGAATTTATCTTCTTAGCTTTAAGAAAAGCTAAGATACATTTTCTATTTATCTATTTTCGAGATAGCAAATATATTCAGGATTAGATTTGTTTAGAGTAAAGAGTCTCCTTTTTGAATATTTTTTCCAAGAAGAAACCTAGAGATATTAAATAGAAATTTTGTAAGATAAAAATATTTGAGATATGCTATTATTTGGCATATCTCGTTTGTATATTTGCCGATATAAAGATAGGAAGTTGAGGCGCTATCGTATTGCAGTTGTTGCATCAGTATTTTTTGTTATCTTTGAAAAAGTAATAATTATAATAACGGTTGTAAATATGGCATTAAAAGTTGGAGATAAAATCCCCGAGATATTGGGAGTAAATCAATATGGAGAAGAGGTAAAAACTAAAGATCTTGCAGGTAAAAAATTGGTTTTATACTTTTATCCTAAAGATAGTACGCCAGGATGCACAGCTGAAGCATGCAGTCTACGGGATGGATATGAAAGATTGAGGGCTGCGGGTTATGAGGTTATCGGGGTTAGCAAAGATTCTATAAAATCTCATCAGAAGTTTATAGAAAAGCAGGATTTACCTTTCCAGTTGATTGCGGATACAGATACTACTTTAAATCAGGTGTTCGGGGTATGGGCAGAAAAGAAGATGGCTGGACGTACCTATATGGGAACTTTGCGTACGACATTCTTGATTGATGAGAATGGAATTGTAGAAAAAATTATTGATAAGGTTGATACGAAGCGACATGCAGAACAGATATTGGATGATAAATTAAGATAAATAGTTATGGACAGTACAGAAGTAAATGCTGAGAGCAAAGCAGGAAGAGTACCTGTGTCAAATGAAAAATTGAAGGCATTGCAAGCCGCAATGGACAAAATAGAAAAGAATTATGGTAAAGGTGCCATTATGAAAATGGGGGACGACCATGTAGAAGAAATAGCCGTAATTTCTACGGGATCTATTGGCCTGAATGCAGCTTTGGGAGTTGGTGGTTTTCCACGTGGGCGTGTTATAGAGATTTATGGACCGGAGTCTTCTGGAAAAACGACATTGGCAATACATGCAATAGCTGAAGCTCAGAAGGCAGGGGGGATTGCAGCAATCATTGATGCAGAGCATGCATTTGACCGTTTTTATGCTGAAAAATTAGGAGTAGATGTCGAGAATCTTTGGATTTCTCAGCCAGATAGTGGAGAACAAGCTTTGGAGATTGCAGAGCAACTCATTCGTTCGTCGGCTGTCGATATTGTTGTAATAGATTCTGTGGCAGCATTAACTCCAAAAGCTGAGCTTGAAGGAGAAATGGGTGATTCGAAGATGGGATTGCAAGCTCGTTTGATGTCACAAGCTTTACGTAAACTTACGGCGACAATAAATAAAACAAATACGACATGTATTTTTATCAATCAGTTGCGTGATAAATTAGGTGTAATGTTTGGTAATCCTGAAACGACGACAGGTGGTAATGCATTGAAGTTTTATGCTTCTGTGCGTCTTGATATACGGCGTATTAGCCAAATAAAGGATGGAGATGAAGTAATTGGTAATCAGACGAGAGTAAAAGTTGTAAAAAACAAAGTAGCACCTCCTTTCCGTAAGGCTGAATTTGATATTATGTTTGGGGAAGGAATTTCTAAATCTGGAGAGATTATTGATTTAGGGGTAGAAAAAGGAATTATTAAGAAAAGTGGTTCATGGTTTAGTTATGGTGAAATCAAGTTGGGGCAAGGGCGTGATGCTGCAAAAAAATGTATCAGTGACAATCCAGAGTTAGCTGAGGAGCTTGAAGGTTTGATAATGGAAGCGCTGAAACCAGCTAAATAAATTATTTTTAAACACCTGAATTTTTTATTTAGTGATTTTTTGTCTGTAATAAATGAGGGTGTATCAAAATTCAATTTTTGAAAATATGAGCTTATAATTTGAAATTTGAGCATCCTAAAGGACTAAAGAAAGGGGCGTATCATTACTCAATACAGAGTTTGATACGCCCCTTTTTAAGTATTATAGTTACAATCTGTAGCTTTTTGGAGGGGATATTTTAGTTTTGATACACCCCCATAATGAAATATGGAAATTCGTTATTTCATTCTGTAAAATTCTAAATCCTCAACATCGAATTGGTCGATAAATTTGGCATTTTTTGTAACTTCCGATTCTCCATAATGGATATAAACTTCAGCAGAGGTACGGAATGAATCGCAACGAGTTGTGTCAAGCAATAGTAGATGTCCCATAATAATATGACCAGCCATTTCTACCATTCGACGGGCATGAAAATCAATGTACTCAGAATCTTTAGTTTCAGTAACTTTCGTAACAATCTTTTCGTAAATCTCGGTCATTGTTTTTAATCGATTACGTAGAGGAATCAAATCTGAAGAAATTTCTTGAGACTCATAAAATTTCATCATATTGAGGTAAGTTCCGGTTGTCACATGACGTATGGCAGCAACAACTTGCAGTTGGGTTGTACCTTCATAGATAGATGTTATACGGGCGTCACGATATATGCGTTCGCAAGCATAATCTTTCATAAAACCAGAACCGCCATGTATTTGTACACAGTCATAGGCATTCTGGTTACAAAATTCGCTACCCATACCCTTGGCCAATGGTGTAAATGCATCTGCCTGTTTTTGATACATCTTCATTTCTGCGCGTTCTTCTTTTTCGAGTTTGCTTTCTTTTGAGATGTCTTCAAGGGTTTTATACATATCAACAAAGCGAGTTGTCTCATAAAGTAATGAACGAGAAGCATCAAGTTTAGCTTTCATTAAAGACAACATTTCATATACGGCAGGAAATTCAATAATAGCTTTACCGAATTGACGACGTTCTTGGGCATAAGACAGTGCTTCGCGATATGCAGCTTCAGATACACCGACAGACTGAGCAGCAATACCCAGACGTGCACCATTCATTAATGCCATTACGTATTTGATAAGGCCCATTTTCCGGTCACCACAAAGTTCTGCTTTTGCATTGCGGAATACGAGTTCACAAGTAGGAGAGCCCTTGATTCCCATTTTATTTTCGATGCGACGTACGGTAACACCTCCATCGTTTTTATCATAAATAAACATAGATAAGCCGCGCCCGTCTTTGGTACCTTCTTCGGAACGAGCTAAAACAAGAGCAATGTGTCCATCTCCGTTTGTAATGAATCGTTTTACTCCATTCAGATACCAGCATCCATCTTTCTCGCTATATGTAGCTTTTAACATTACAGCTTGTAGGTCAGACCCTGCATCTGGTTCGGTCAAGTCCATTGCCATAGTTTCACCGGCACAAACACGAGGCAGATATCTTTGTTTTTGTTCTTCACTGGCAAATTCATATATAGTTTCAGCACAGTCTTGTAATCCCCATATATTTACAAATCCGGCATCGGCACGGCTTACCATGTCTGCTGCCATAATGTAAGGTACTAGAGAAAAATTGAGTCCATTGTAACGACGAGGTAAAGATATTCCCATTAGGCCGGCTTTGACTAAGGCATCCAGATTTTTCTGTGTTCCTGCCGCATATTGTACATGTCCGTCTATGACATGGGGGCCTTCATGATCTACATCTTCGGCATTAGGAGCAACAATGTCACCACAAATTTCCCCCGCAATTTCGAGCACTTTTTCGTAGCTGTCTATTGCGTCTTCATAATCAAAGGGTGCATAATCATATTTTTGCGCATCAGTGTAATTGCGCTCTTTTAAGGCAACCAACCGCTTCATGAGCGGGTGAGTTAAGTGATGTTTCAAATCACTGTTATCCAAATAAAAATTGGCCATATTATTTTACTTTGTTGTTATTACTTAAAGTTTAAAGTTGATAGGAAGTGTGTATAACACATTTACCGGCAATCCGAACTGTGATCCGGGAGTCCACTTGGGCATCGATTTTACCAGATGCATCGCTTCCTGGTCGAGAAATGGGTCTATACTGTGAACTACCTTTATATCGTCGATAGCACCATCTCTTTTCACAACGAAGCGGACGATAACTCTGCCTTCTATTTTCTTTTTTTGGGCAGCTTCTGGATATTTCAGTTTCTGCAAATAGTTTTTTAATGCTTCTTGCCCTCCAGGAAAGACTGGCAATATTTGATAATGTATGTAAGGTATCAGTTTACCTTCTTCATCGAAGCACCGGCTTTTTTCCTTATCGACTTTTCCGTTATCGAACCAATATTCTGCTCTGATATTTCCATTTTTGAAATAAGAAATAGTCTTACCATTTAGCTCATTTTCATTGTATTCGGAGCTGACTTTGATTTTTCCTGATGAATAAAATTCTTTAGAATTACCCTGACGAATCTTTTTTTTCTTTGTATATGACGAGTAATGGACATCACTTATCAGTATTCCCTTTTTATTGAATTTGCGTACCTTAGTAAGACCGATACCATCTATTTTATTTATCACTTCATATCTGTATATCTGGTTGACTTTATTGTTCGAAATCTTTTTATTGTCGACATCATAATATACCGTATCAGTTTGAGCCGATATAAGATGTATCGGATATAGAGTGGTGATAAAGAAAATATATGTAAGCAGATATTTGCTCATCGGATTCAGATACTATTTCGAATTTTTCTTATAATATTTGATCATTTTCGGAAGAATATCTTCTACTGTACCGGTTATAACATAATCGGCGATGGTATTAATAGGTGCATTCGGATCATTGTTTATTGCGATGATCATGGAGCTATCTTGCATACCAGCAATATGTTGTATTTGTCCAGAAATACCACATGCGATATACAGTTTAGGGCGTACGGTCACTCCGGTTTGACCTATCTGTCGTTCGTGTTCTGCAAATCCTGCATCGACAGCAGCACGTGAAGCTCCTACTTCCCCTCCAATAGTAGCAGCTAAATCATAAAGGAGTTTGAAATTTTCTTTTGAGCCTACACCGTATCCTCCAGCTACAATAATCGGAGCTCCTTTAATGTTGACTTTTGACTTTTCTATTTGCCGTTCGATTACTTCAACAACAAAGTCTGTGTCAGAGATGTATTTCGAAATGTCTAACTTTATAATTTCTCCTTTATATGAAGGTGAGACTATTTCTTTTTTCATTACACCTTCACGAACAGTTGCCATTTGCGGACGGCATTCGGGATTTACAATTGTGGCAACGATATTTCCCCCGAAAGCAGGTCGAATTTGATATAAAAGGTTTTCATAATTTTTTCTTTCTTTTTTATCTTCATGGGAACCTATTTCAAGAGAAGTACAGTCTGCAGTCAGCCCGCTATGTAGTGATGATGATACCCGCGGTCCTAAGTCTCGGCCAATACTGGTAGCACCCATTAAGCAGATTTGGGGCTTAATTTCTTTAAAAAGATTTACCAAAACAGAAGTGTGTGGCATGGATGTGTAAGGATACAGTCTTTTGTCGTCAGCCAAGTATATGGTGTCTGCTCCATAAGGAAATATCTGTTTTTCGATATCATCAAGCTTATGTCCAATAACCAGAGCTTCGAGTTTACAATTTAGTTTGTTGGCCAAAGTACGGCCTTTAGTAAGTAATTCGAGACTTACATCGGCAATGATGCCGTCTTCTATTTCGCAATATACAATAAGATTGTTCATAATTTTGTTTTTTAGGAGTTAATGTATATGACTTACAGACATCATCCGATAGTGTGGTTCGCAATTAACTCTTTCATCAAATCGTCAATTTCTACATCTGTACCCGTGAGTCGTTTACTCTCCTTAGCTTGGAATACAACATTTTCTATTGACTTTACTTTTGTGGGAGAGCCGGAAAGGCCTACTTGTTGTAAGTCAGCATCTACGTCTACTACACTCCACTCATTTAATTTCAAATATGGTCGGCTATCTAAAATACTGCCTAAATAGTCATTATCTTGATTTTGACTTTCACTTACAGTCTTGGCATATTTGTATTTTTGCACCAGTTTGGCATTACGGGGCCGACATTCGTCAGCGCTTCCATTTACAGTTACTACCAACGGTGTTTTTGCTTCTACTATTTCGATTCCTCTTTCAAGACGACGTTTGATAGTAGCTTTACCATTTTCTATTTTAATAATTTTTTCTGCGTATGTAACCTGTGGTATATGCAATTTTTCTGCGACTTGAGGTCCTACTTGAGCTGTGTCTCCATCGATTGCTTGACGGCCTCCGATAATAATATCATATTCACCCATTTTGCGAATAGCACAAGCCAAAGCATAAGATGTTGCAAGTGTGTCGGCACCGGCAAAGGCTCGGTCTGTCAGTAAAACACCTCCATCTGCACCTCGGAATAGTCCTTCTCGTAAAATTTCAGCTGCGCGGGGAGGTCCCATAGTGAGCAATGATACAGTAGAACCGGGATGCTGATCTTTTAATTGTAACGCTTGTTCCAACGCATTCAGGTCTTCTGGATTGAAGATTGCAGGTAAAGCTGCACGGTTGACAGTGCCGTCGGCTTTCATCGCATCTTTTCCAACATTTCGGGTATCCGGTACTTGTTTAGCAAGTACAATAATTTTTAAACTCATAATTTATTAGAGATATTAGATTTGCAATTTTACAAATACAATTATTTATTTTTCGCTTACGCAAATTTACTTAATGCTGTTAATTTGCCAAGTTTTTTTCTACTTATTTTGAATAAGCCCACGTTTTTGATCCCAAAATCAGAAATTTAGGAGTAATAAAAATCTAATCTGAAACAGAATTGTGAATGTTTCATTTTTTATTCTGGTTTTTTATTCATAGCTACTACCATCGAAACAATGTGTACAAATGCACTCTTTGGGAAGACCAATAGATTTTACCAACGTTTCTAATGGATTAAATTTCAATGTTGTGATATTTAATTCCTTACATATACTGTTGACCATGCGACAATATTGTGGGGAATTCGTAGTAGCATATGACGATAGATTTTGAGAATGGTTGCCTTCTAATTTTTGTATTGTGCGACGTGTGATTAGCTCTAGTTCTGATTTTGAAGCTGTGAAATTTAAGAATTTGCATGGATAAATAAGCGGAGGACAACTGATGCGCATATGTACTTCTTTGGCACCATAACGATATAAATCGTTGACGTTATCTCTCAGTTGAGTCCCTCTAACAATAGAATCATCACAAAAGACCACTTTTTTATCTTTCAATAAACTTTTGTTTGGAATCAATTTCATCTTGGCCACTAATTCACGCATTTGTTGATTGGGTGGTGTGAAACTTCGTGGCCAGGTAGGGGTGTACTTGACAATTCCGCGCTGATAGGGTATTTTTTTTCCTACAGCATATCCGAGAGACATACCTATACCCGAATCGGGAATGCCGGAGACAAAATCTGCTTCGATATCATCGTTTTTACCCATTTCCAATCCACAGTCAAAACGCATTTGATCTACATTCTTCCCTTCATATTCACAGACTGGATAGCCATAATATACCCATAGGAATGAACATATTTGCATTTTTTTTCCTGGTTTTCTCATTTGAGTAAAACCATCGGCTGTGATATGTACAATCTCTCCTGGACCTAAATTGTAATGAGTTTCATATCCCAAGTTGGGGAAACTACAGGTTTCGGAAGATACTGCAAAGCCGTTTTCGCCTTTACCTAAGAGTATGGGAGTGCGTCCGTATTTATCACGTGCAGCAATGATTCCATTTTCAGTAAGTAACAGCATTGAACAGGAGCCTTTAATGCGGCGATATACATTCTCGATTCCTTCCGTGAAATTTTTTCCTTCAATAATCAGCATTGATACCAGCTCAGACTGATTGGTGATGCTATTGCTATGTTCGCAAAAGTGATTACCTTTGGCCAACAGGTCTTTTTCGAGTTCAGGGATATTATTAATTTTAGCGACGGTTACAATAGCAAATTTGCCAAGGTGAGAATTAATAATGATTGGCTGCGCATCTGTGTCACTAATAACTCCGATGCCAGAGTTCCCACTAAATGATGGTAAATCATCTTCAAATTTAGAGCGAAAATATGAGTTCTCAATATTGTGGATAGCTCGAGTAAAAGTTCCATTGTTTTGAGTTACCATTCCGGCTCGCTTTGTTCCCATGTGTGAATTATAATCGACCCCATAAAAAAGGTCAGCTACACATTTTTCTTTCTTGATTGTACCAAAAAATCCTCCCATAGTCTTTTTAATCCTCTGTTTCTTTCTGTATTTTGAAATATTTTTTTAATAAGAACGGGAGGACGACGGTATTATACCTTTCTCCTCCCGTAGTATGTTCGAGTTTATTTTTGTATTTGTTTTTCTATCCATTTACGAGCATTTACAAATGCTTCTATCCATGGAGTTACTTGATCGTTTTCTTTACGCTCTATAGGATAGTATGCACATTGCCAGGGGAAGATTGCCCTTTCTAAGTGAGGCATCATTGCTAAATGACGTCCATCACTTGATGCGATTCCTGCTATTGCATAAGGAGAACCATTTGGATTGGCTGGATATGCGTCATAACTATATTGAGCGACGATGTTGTATTTGTCTTTAGAATAAGGTAGTTTAAATTTTCCCTCTCCGTGTGATACCCAAATGCCCAACTTACTACCAGAAAGAGATCCGAACATGACGGAATTATTTTTCGGTATTGTTAATCCTAAAAATTGGGATTCAAACTTATGTGAATCATTATGTTGCATTTTAGGCTTTTGTTCATGTTCTGGAGTTAATAAGCCTAACTCAACCATTAGCTGGCATCCATTACATATTCCTAAGCTCAAAGTATCTTTCCGAGAATAATACCTGTCAAGAGTTGCTTTGGCTTTTTCATTCCATAAGAATCCTCCTGCCCAGCCTTTGGCTGAGCCTAATACATCTGAATTGGAAAATCCACCACAGTAGACTATCATATTGACATCTTCCAGTGTTTCACGTCCCGTGATTAGGTCAGTCATATGTACATCTTTTACATCAAATCCTGCCAGATAAAGAGAATACGCCATTTCTCTGTCACCATTTACACCTTTTTCACGAATAATAGCAGCTTTTATTCCACTTGGAGTACGTCGTTCGGCACTAATTCCATATTGAGATAATTTTCCTGTAAATTCAGGTGCAAATTTTAATTTGATGGGTTGTTGTTTGTAGTTTTCAAATCGAGCTTTAGCGCAAGCTTCTCCACTTTGTTTCCGATCAAGTAAATATGATGAGGAGAACCAGAGGTCGCGTAAGTAATCAATACCAAATTGATATTTAGCATTATCTTTGCTGACTAAAATATGGCGCTCACTGCATGGACGAGCTATTTTTAGGAATCCAATTCCTTTGCTTTGTAATATTTTTTCGACAGATGTTCTATCTTTTACCTGAATCAGTATCCCTGGATTTTCGCTGAATAATATCTTGATGATATCTTTTTCTGCAAGTTTGTCCAAGTTGACTTCAAGCCCTCCTTCTGTGTTGGAGAATGTCATTTCGAGCAGACTTGTAATCATACCTCCAGCAGAGATATCATGCCCAGCTAAAATAAGGCCTTTGTTTATTAGTTCTTGTATTGTATCAAAAGCTGTTACAAAATATTCTGTATCTTTGATTATTGGAGCTTCGCGCCCTATTTTATTTAATGATTGGGCAAATGCTGAGCCTCCTAATTTGAAACTATCGAATGAAAAATCGATGTAGTAAACCGAAGTATTACGGTCACGCACTAATACAGGTGATACAACCTTTTTGACATCAGAAACTTCTGCCCCAGCAGAGATAATTACAGTTCCTGGGGAATATACTTTTTCATCTCCGTATTTTTGAGTCATGGAGAGGCTGTCTTTACCTGTCGGGATATTGATACCAAGATCACACGCAAATTGGCTACAAGCTTCTACTGCTTTATATAGACGAGCATCTTCTCCTTCATTTTTACATGGCCACATCCAATTGGCACTTAAAGAGACGCTGTTTAGGCCTTCTGTGAGCGGAGCCCATATGATATTTGTCAAAGCTTCTGCTACGGAAAGTATAGACCCTGCTGCAGGATCTATCATTGCTGCTTGTGGAGCATGTCCTATTGATGTTGCAATTCCGGCTTTACCTCGGTAGTCGAGTGCAACGACACCACAGTCACTTAATGGAAGCTGGATTTCTCCTTGGCATTGTTGACGAGCAACTTTTCCTGTTACAGAGCGGTCTACTTTATTTGTCAACCAATCTTTACAAGCAACAGATTCAAGTTGTAATACATTTTCGAGATATTCGTGTATTTTGCTAGTTTTGTATTCAATGTCACTATATGTTTCAGTAATAGTTTTGTCTGTCATTATAGTGCGGGGTGCTTTTCCAAACATATCTTCCATTGCCAAGTCAATTGGTCTAACTCCGTCAGCTTGTTCGAAAACAAAGCGCATATCTCCGGTCGTTTCACCTACATTATACATGGGAGCACGTTCTCGGTCAGCTATGCGTTTTACAATTTCAACATCTTTTTCATGAATGACGATACCCATGCGTTCTTGGCTTTCGTTCCCGACAATTTCTTTGGCCGATAAAGTCGGGTCTCCTATGGGGAGCTTATCCATTTCTATTTTTCCACCTGTACTTTCTACTAATTCAGAAAGAGCGTTTAGATGACCTCCCGCACCGTGGTCATGTATCGAAACTATTGGGTTATTATCCGATTCGGCCAAGGCTCGTATTACGTTAGCAACACGTTTTTGCATTTCAGGATTGGCACGTTGCACAGCATTCAATTCTATTGCGTTGGCGTATACGCCTGTTTCTACAGATGAAACGGCACCCCCTCCCATTCCAATACGATAATTATCTCCACCCATGACAACGACTCTTTCTCCGGCTTCAGGAGTTCCTTTTATTGCATCGCGCATAGTTCCAAAACCGATACCTCCTGCGAGCATAATTACTTTATCGTATGCGAATTTTTTGTAATTTTCAGCATGTTCAAAAGTAAGTAAAGAGCCACAGATTAGCGGTTGTCCAAATTTATTTCCAAAATCAGATGCTCCGTTTGATGCTTTTACTAAAATTTGTTCAGGTGTTTGGTATAACCATTTTCTTTCAGGCATGGCATGTTTTTCCCACGAACGTCCTTTCTCAGTTCTTGGGTATGAAGTCATATATACAGCTGTCCCGGCGATTGGTAGACTAGCTTTGCCTCCACCTAGTCGGTCGCGTATTTCACCTCCGGTGCCTGTTGCTGCACCATTAAATGGTTCTACAGTGGTGGGAAAATTGTGGGTCTCTGCTTTGAGTGAGATTACAGTTTTGATATTTTTTATTTCAAAAAAATCTGGTTTGTCTTGGGTTGCAGGCGCAAATTGTTCGATTTCTGGACCTTCATTAAATGCCACATTATCTTTATATGCTGATACCAGGCGATTAGGATTGTATTCAGAAGTCTTTTTTATAAGTTTGAATAAAGAACTTTCTTTTTTTTCACCGTCAATAATAAATAATCCATTAAAAATTTTATGACGACAATGTTCTGAATTTACTTGGGAAAAACCGAATACTTCACTATCTGTTAGTTTGCGACCTATTTTTTTACATAGACCGTTCAAATAATCAATTTCATCTTTGCTTAAAGCCAGACCTTCTTGTTGGTTATAAGAAGCGATATCCTCTATGTATACAATAGGATCAGGTTTTTTATTGATTTCAAATACTTGTTGGTTCAGACCGTTATACATGCGTTGTAGCATTGGGTCATGTTCAGCTTTTTCATTTTTTACTGGGAAGTATTCTTCAATGCGGTTGATTCCATTCAATCCCATATTTTGGGTAATTTCTACGGCATTGGTACTCCATGGAGTGATCATTTCTTTACGTGGACCGACAAACCATCCTTTTATGTTGTCATTTTCCAGGATTTTTGCTTGGTCAAAGAGCCAGTTGAGCTTTTCGATTTCTTGAGATGAAAAGGGGTGATCGGCGTCAACGGCAATCACAGTTTGGGCAGATGTTTTGAAAAAAAAGACCATTATCTTGAGTTTTAGTTGTTCGGTTGTAATCCTCAATCTATTTACATAGTATTAACTATAATGCTCTTATACTCAAATTCGTAACAAAAAGTAGTTAAGAGCGGCATAAAAAGCAAATGTAAAAATACGCATGCAAAATTAATCAAAACCTGCATTCTTTAAAACATTTATGCGAAAACTATTGACAAGAATATGACAATTTAGCACTATATTTGCATTCATCAACAAAATATGTTAGGGTTTTCCCATCGTGAAAGTTAGAAGAGAATGGTGGATTTAATGCTATATACAATCATCAGAGGGTTTGCTATAGGTGTATTGGTGTCTGCTCCAATGGGTCCTATTGGAGTCCTTTGTATACAGCGTACTTTAAATAAAGGTCGATGGTCAGGTTTTGTTACAGGCGTAGGTGCAGCAGTATCAGATCTTTGTTATGCATTGCTTACAGGTTTGGGAATGTCGATTGTAATTGATTTTATTGAAGCCAATCAAAATTTGTTACAAATTTTGGGGAGTTTTGTTTTGGTGGGATTTGGGGTCTTTCTTTATCGGCAAAATCCGGCAAAGAGTATCCGTAAAGCAAGTAATACTAAAAATACATTTACACAAGATTTTGTGACAGCCTTTTTTCTTACGTTGTCTAATCCTCTGATTTTGTTTTTGTTTATTGGACTTTTTGCCAGACTTAATTTTTTTACTCCAGATACTTTGCATGCCGATTATTTTGCAGGTTATGTTTCTATATTTTTAGGAGCAATAAGTTGGTGGTTTACTATAACATATCTTATAAATAAAGTCCGTACCCGTTTTAATTTGAGAAGTATATGGCTTATAAATAGAGGTATTGGCATAATAATTATTATTATGGCAATTGTGGGTTTTGTTATGGGAATTAATTCATATTTTAGTTTAAATTTATTTTGACCATGAAGAAGTCTATTTTTGTCCCTTTTTTACCTGAATTGGATAATCTTGATTTAGAGAAAGTATCTGATGTACTTGAAGAGAAAGCTGTGCGTCAAAGTATAGAGTGTGTAAATTGGCCGGAACAATTTTCGTATAAACCTATAACGGTGTTTAGTATAGCTCGAAGTCAAAAGTATTTGTATATTAATTACTTTGTGCGAGGTAATTGTTTATTGGCGATAAATGATAAGGACAATGGTCCGGTTTGGCAAGATAGTTGCGTTGAATTTTTTGTGCAGATACCAGGAGAGAAGGAATATTATAATTTTGAGTTTAATTGTATCGGTACAGCTCTTGCTGCTAAACGTGAAAGTCGGGAACTTTGCACGCATTTTACTTCTGACAAAATGGCACAAATAAAAAGATATGCATCGGCTGGAAATAAGCCTTTTCAAGAAATGCAAGGAATATTTGCGTGGGAATTGTTAGTTGCTATACCATTTTCATTACTTGGATTGGAGGGGGATAATCTGCCGAAGACGGTAAATGCCAATTTTTATAAGTGTGCTGATAATTCAAGTCTTCCACATTATTTGAGTTGGAGTCCTATACAAACAAAATGCCCAGATTTCCATCGTCCTGAATTTTTTGGAGAATTGCATTTTTGAATGATAGTTCATTTATGTATAGTCTGATTTATTGTCACTTAAAGAGAGAAGAATCGGAATAAAGGTTCTTCCTCTTTGAGATGTTATGGTTATTAAATCTTTTGGGAAGTGTTTCTGTTTCCTTTTTACTAAAAATCATATCTTAATTGAGATAAATGTTTATCTCACTTTTATGCATTTTTGAATTGTAATATATTGTCATTTTTTGTTTAGAAGGTATTATGAACTTACTATAGAGAGTTTTTCCTATTAATACCAATTTGTTTACCGATGTTAATTAAGTTAAAATATATTATTATATTTATATACAATCTATAATTTTATATACTTTTTTTACCTTTGTAATCGTCTATTTTAGATATATATTGTTTTTGTATCTGTTGAATTAATATATATGATTAAATAAAAGTATTAGGTTGTTTATTGGACTTATACTATTATTTGAGGGATATATGTTGTTATAGATACGCTTTTGAGATATTGAATTAAATTATTAGGATTATGAAAAAGTGCTTGTGGATGGCTTTTGCCATGTTTCTTTCTTTTTCTATAGTAAAGGGAGAGGATCTGGATACAGCTCAAAGTAAGGAAACGAAACACTCAGGTGTTAATAATGTGGTAACGAATAAGTTTAGAGACAATTGGTTCATTTCGTTGGGACTTGGAGGTGATGTGTACATGGGACAAAATGATAAGGCTATGTCTTTTGGTGATCGAATAGGATTTACGGGCCATATATCTGGAGGAAAATGGATTGTACCTTGGTTTGGTGCTCAGATTGCTATAGACGGATATCGTTTAAAAGGAGCCTCTTATTCTGGCAATGGAGCATATATTCAGGGGTGGACGGATAATAAGTATTTTTCTCAGAAATGGTATGCAGCCTCCCCACATGTGGATATGTTATTTAATTTATCTAACTTATTTGGTCGATATAATTCAAAACGTGTATATGAACCCGTGATATATACCGGTTTTGGATTTATTACGGATAAAAATTTTGATAATTTTAGTCAAGCGACACACTTTGGATTGATAAATAAGTTCAGGGTAGCAGATGCTTGGGATTTGAATTTGAATTTAAGGTTTGCATTGGTTAATAATGACTGTGACGGGCAAGGAGGAAGTCGGGGAGATCTTATTGGCGGATTGACTGTGGGTGCTTCTTATAAATTTAAAAAACGGACATTTACTTCTTTTGCTGAAGCTTCAGAAAATACTTTTAAGCAGCCGGTATCCACAGAAAATAATAATGATGATGCTAAGTTAAAAGCTTTGGAGAATCAATTGAGTGCATCTGAAAAAGAAGTAGAAAATTTGAGAGAAAATGTAAAATATTTGGAAAATCAATTAGCTGAAGCAAATAAAAAGGTCGAAGATGCCGAAAAGAATGTAAGTGTCCCAGGACTGACACTATATTTTACAGCTGATAGTTATACAGTACAATCTCGTGATTTATATCTGTTGAAAAATCTTGCACGTCAGATGAAGGATAACCCTAATCAGAAATATGTAGTTTGTGGTTATGCTGATAGTAAAACAGGGGAAGCTTCTTATAATGAAGCATTACGGAATAAAAGAGCGCAAAGTGTAATTAATAAATTGGTGTCTTATGGTGTAGATAAAGATCAATTGATTAAAGAAACTAAAGATAGCAGTTTAAATCCATTCGGTGCGTATGTATTGGATCGTGCTGTTATGATTACAGAGAAATAGATTTATAGAATAAGTATAGAAAAAGGCGTATAGGCGTATTCTAATACGCCTTTTTTTATAATAAAAAAATATAGAAAAATATATGATTATTTGAAGAATTTGTGTTAATTTAGTTGCAAAAAAAGTGATAATTAATGGTAATATATAAAATTGGATTATAAGTATGAAAAGATTATTTGTATCTGTTTTTACATTATTTATTGTTTTCTCATTATTTGCAAAAAATGATGAGGAAAAGTATGACTCTGATTTTTATAAACCGAAAATATCTGATTATATGGGTTATAATTGGTTTATTACGCTCAATGGAGGAGGAAATGTCTATTTAGGACAAAATAATAAATCAATGGATTTTGCTGATCGTATAGGATGGACAGGCAATATTGCTTTTGGAAAGTGGGTTGTTCCTTGGTTGGGAGTTCGTTTGGAAATTGATGCATGGAAATTGAAGGGTGCTTCATCTTTGAAAAGTGGTAAGTATGTTATTGGAGAAAAAGCTGGTTATTATAAACAACAGTGGTATGCGGGATCTCCTCATGTAGATGCAATGTTTAATATGGGTAGTTTGTTTGGAGGATATTCCCCTAAACGAATATATGAACCTGTTATATATGCTGGTGTTGGGTTTATAACAGATAAGAATTTTGATAATATAAGCCAATCTACACATTTTGGATTAATTAATAAATTCTGCCTTTCTTATCATTGGGATCTTAATTTGAATGCACAGTTTGTTTGGATGAATAATGATTTTGATGGAAAAACAGGTAGTCGAGGAGATATAATAGGAGGTGTAACTTTAGGATTGACTTATAAATTTAAGAAGCAAGGATATGCTTCTTATGCAAATGAAACGAGTAATACTTTTAAACCGGTAGAAAAGGTAATTGTCGAAAAAACGGATAGTACAGAATTAATATCTCTACAGGAGCAATTAGATGCTTTAAATTCAGAAAATAGTAAATTAAGAAATAAGGTAAATACCTTGAATACACGCATTGAGACATTAAAGAAAATGAGCGATACCAAAGATTCGAAGGATTCATCTGTAAAATTTTATCCTTATAATGTTGTAGTAGGTAGTTTTGAAGATAAGGAGAAAGCCTTGACTTTACAGACTAATTTGGAGAAAGAAGGGTATAAACCTATAATTGCTCAAAATGAAAAGGGAATGTATCGGGTTATTATCGCGGGATATAATAGTGGACGTTTGGCATATGATATGTGTAAAGAACTTCGAAGTAAATATCCTAAACGTTTTGGAGATGTGTGGATTTTGATTAATAAATAAAAATGGAGTTTTTTGTTCATGATAAACATTCTTCTTTAGAGAGGAATCTGACACAGAAAAGCGAGTGGGAATATTTCTACTCGCTTTTCTGTTCTTGGTCAATTAGTATTGGTTATTTTATAAATTTTAAGATATTCAGTTTTGGATGTTATTATATTAGAATTATAATTCTAAATCATTTTGAAGTCTAATTTTTTCATTGAGTTATTGTTGCAGAATCTATATATCAAGTCTGTTGTTGTCAAGTTTGCTGCCATTATTAGGGTGAAGACATGATCCGGTAATATTAATTGCTACCTGATAAGAACATTATCTTTTTATAAAAGGGGGTATTAAGCTAACTGATGTAGTAATGTTTTTCGCCATGATAACATGCTTCGTCATTTAATGATATATTTATATTTTGATAATTAGAAATATAAACCAAATCCTACTTTGAATCCGTATTGATTGAGGCGATCAGCAAAACTATGTTTCCAGTAGATTGCAGGTTCTATAGATATATTAGAGGTTATAAAAATAGCATATCCTAAATCTGCCCCGAAGAAAAAGTAATTATTTTTTAATGTTTTATCCCCCTCATAATCTCGTAACCATTCACGTTCATAGCCAATTTCAGCACCTAAAAAAAGATGAGATAAAATATAATATTTCAATCCTCCACTAAGTTGAAGGCTGTTGTCTTTCCATTTTTCCTGTTTATTTATATCAAATCCTATGCCTACATTCACTAAAAGATCATCGTAAATAAAGGAGCCGCCTTTGAATCCTAATCCAAAATTAAAACGATTGGATTTACTTTTATCGTTATCTGTACCTCCCACTCCAAATGTGGTAATTTCGGGGTTGATCATCCATTTCCCTTTTTCTGTTTGGGCCATTATTTTCGGGATAAATAAAAAAATAATTATGGCCATACATAAAAAACGTTTCATAATCATTCTTTTTAGTAGGTAGATATATTATTTTTTTGAATCTGTATTATGTGTCTTTTTTTCTGATTTTTCTTTATAATAGTTGCGCATTTTTTCTTTTTTGCCTTGTACATACCGGAGTGCAAAAATAGCAACTAAAGTACCAGCAATGATTCCTGCGTATTCCCAGTAACGTCCTTCATCTATGTAATTGGGCCAACCGATATAAGCCATTATGCCCAAGTAAATAAGTAATATAATAGTGATGATATTTCTTTTTTTCATAATGTGAGTTATTTTAAGAAATAGATGTATTGTTTTGAGAAGCTCGAATTTGTCTAGTAAATTTACCTGAACGTAATCTTTTATATATTTCTATACATGCCCATGCATCTGTAGCCGCATACTTTTTTTGGGCATCAGTTAAGGTTTCTGCTTCCCAGTTTGACAAGCGTTGTGATTTCGAAATCTTTTTACCGAATATGATAGCATAGACTTTCTGTAAACTCATGTCTTGTATATTAAAGCGCTTTACGTACTTCTGTAATTCAATGAAGTTCTGTGGAACAAAATCTGATATTTTATGTAACATTGCAAAATCGTCGTGTATAGATAGACCTATTTTTGTAATATGCTCATTATTAAGTAGTTCTTTTATCGAATCGAGGAATCCAATTTGATTGATTCTGAAAAGAAAACAAGTATCTTCTGTTGCAATTTGTATAAGAGCTACTTGATGGGAATGCCCTTTCTTAAAAGATGGGCGAGTTTCGGTATCAAAGCCTAGTATGGGAAATTTTGATAAATACGATACCGCTTTCCGTGCTTCCTCTGGAGTTTGTACAACAATGATACGACCGGGAAACAGGACTTGTTCCATTTGTGAAATTGCTTCTTTGCTGATAGTTATAGGTGCTATATTTTTATTCATTCCATTTATTCCATTCATCCAGGTCCATTTCTTCACGCCAGATATTTTGCTGTTGAGTGAGAAAATCATGTTTATTTCCATTTTGATAATTTATGACATTATCATTTTCATCTTCGTTTTGGCTAAAGTGTAGATTATGAAGCGCCCTTAAAACATTTACTAGTTTTTGTCCCCAATATGAAATAAAGTTTTCCTTACAATAGACTAAAGCTTCTTGAGTAGCCTCTTCATTGCCAAGACTATAAATTGATATGAAATCTTTTATATCCTGATATATATCGGATATATCTTCTGATATGTTAGCAATGATAGGAGTCTCGCTATATTGCATGTCTGTTTGGAATACTTCGAGATAGGAATCATGCTCACCAAATATTCTACTGATACTGGAACGAATGTATTCATAAATACTTTCTGTTACAAAATGTTCTACCGATAAGTCAGTTCTACTTTCGCAATTAGGCAGTAATGTAGCTTTTAGATAAAGTAGTGGTAGTATTTTGATAGCAGTATCGGTGAATGCATTACGCGAAGTTTCGTTTGCTTGTTCTATAAAAGAACAAAATTCAACTCCAACTGTAACAAATTCAATGATGTTTTTATCATATATATTTTCATTCATATTTTAGAGGTATAGCTTATTTTTTATAATGTAATTATATACATTCGCAGGGATAAAATAGTTCATATTTTTTCCATGTTTCAGTCCATCACGAATAAAGGTCGAAGAAATTTCTATTATCGGAGCCTTTGAGAAAGTTATATTTTTTTTAGTCGTGTTGTTTTTTTCTATAGGATATCCTTGTCGAGGATAGATAATAAGATTGTATTCGTTAAGAATACGTTTGGCATCTTTCCACAGGTCAAATTTTAACCAGTTATCAGCGCCTATTATTAAATAAAAATTGTTTTCAGGATATTGAGCTCGCAAAGCATCCAACGTATGTATTGTATATGAAGGTCGAGGCATAGTTAATTCTATATCGCAGTGTTTGAAATAAGAATGTCCAATTATTGCTAATTCTGTCATTGCCACTCGATGTTCATCACAAAGGAGACTTGATTTATCTTTTATAGGGTTTTGAGGAGAAACGATAAACCAAACTTCATCTAAATCCTCGAATTGGCACATGTAATTAGCAATAATTAAATGTCCGGTGTGTATAGGATTAAATGAGCCGGAGAATAGTCCTATTTTTATCTTTCTCTCCATTCTTGTTTATGGTTTGTTTATAAAATCTCTAATCTTTTTTGTTGCTATTTCTTGGGCTGTTTCCAAATTATCATTTATAATGACAATATCGAATTGAGGTGCAAAAGATAATTCATATTCAGCTTTTGCTAACCGACATTCGATAACTTCAAGAGCATCGGTACCTCGGCTAATCAGGCGTTTTCGTAAAGTTTCGATACTCGGTGGTTGAATAAAGATTGAAAGGGCCCGTTTACCATAAAATTTTTTTATATTTATGCCTCCTTTTACGTCAACGTCGAAAATAACATTTTGACCACTATCGGTTAGACGTTCGATTTCGGATTTTAATGTTCCGTAAAATTTGTCTGTGTATACTTCTTCGTATTCCAGAAATTCATTATTGGCAATTTTCTGTTTAAAATCTTCAGGGGAAAGGAAATAGTATTCAATACCATTCTTTTCATTACCTCGGGGTTGTCTTGAGGTTGCTGAGATAGAAAATGCCAAGTTTAAATTTTGTTGTAACAGGTAATTGATAATAGTTGATTTTCCAGAGCCAGATGGGGCTGAGAAAATAATGAGTTTACCTTGCATATTAAATAAGCATTAAAATGAATGTTTAAAAAGATATCAAGTTTACATTACATTTAGAACTTGTTCTTTGATTTGTTCCAATTCATCTTTCATGCGTACAACGATTTTCTGTAATTCTGCGTGATTCGATTTGGAACCTAAAGTATTGATTTCTCTTCCTATTTCTTGACTGATAAATCCTAATTTTTTTCCTTGCCCTTTACCATTTTCCATTGTTTCGATAAAATATTTTAAATGATTATCAAGGCGGTGTTTTTCTTCATTGACATCTAATTTTTCGATGTAGAAAATCATTTCTTGTTCAAATCTATTTTTATCGTAATCGAAGTTCTCGATTTTGCTTAATGCATCATTTATCCGTGACTTAATTTTATCGATACGTTCGAGCTCAAAGACATTTGTTTCTTGTAATAGAGTTGCGATGTTGGTTATTTTTTCATTGAAAAGACGTTGAAGCATTTCCCCTTCTTGTATTCTGAATTCTTGTAATTGGTCAAGTGCTCTGTTTACCGTTTGCATAAGAGCTTCGGTTTCTTCTTCTTCCAATTCTGTAATCTCTGTTTTTATAGCGTCTGGTAGTCGGAGTAATACTTGGAACCAGTCAGAGGGTAGGGGAATACCTATATTTTTTGAAACGTCTTTGATTTGATTATAATAGTTTTCTATAATTGGCTGATTGATTTGGGTGCTTGTTTCTCTGCCAAGACTTTCTACATAAATATTGAAATCTATTTTTCCTCGTTCCAGCCGGCGTCCTACTTCGGCTCGAATATCCATTTCTTTTTCCCTGTAAATAGCAGGTATACGAGTAGACAAATCGAGTTGTTTACTATTTAAAGATTTTATTTCAACGGTTATTTTTCTGTTGGGTAGTTCGGTAACAGCTTTACCGAATCCAGTCATAGATTGTATCATTGTTTTGAATGTTTTTGCAAATTTAATTTTAATTCTGTATCCGAAAACAATAAAGTCGGAAAAAAAGACTAATTTTGCCAAACTTATATAACATAATTAAGAATTTAGGAGATGCCTTGCATATTAAATATAGAGACTTCTACTACTGTTTGTTCAGTGGCACTTACGTGCGAAGGGCAGATAGTTTTTCGCCGTGAGAATTTTGAAGGCCCGTCTCATGCTGCGAGTTTAGGAAAGTATGTCCACGAGGCTTTAAATGTGGCGCAAAAGTATGACCTTAAACCCGAAGCTGTGGCTGTAAGTTGCGGCCCAGGTTCGTATACGGGGTTGCGTATAGGAGTTTCTGAAGCAAAAGGTTTATGTTTTGGCTTTGACATACCTTTGATTGCAGTGCCAACATTAGAGATAATGGTATGTGCAGTAATGTTTCAGGGAATGCATGCCGAAGATGCACTTTTTTGTCCCATGATTGATGCTCGACGTATGGAAGTGTATTCTGCAATCTATAATATGACATTACAACCGAAAAAAGCTGTTTCTGCTGATATTATAGATAAAAATTCATATCGAGATATATTAGATAAACATAAAGTTTATTTTTTTGGTAATGGTTCGGAAAAGTGTAAAGATATATTTTCTTCTCATCCGAATGCATTGTTTATTGAAAATATACATCCGTTGGCAGCAGATATGTTAGCTTTATCCGAAAGGGCTTTTCGAAATCGGGAATTTCAGGATGTAGCCTATTTTGAGCCTTTTTATTTAAAGGAATTTGTTGCAACTAAACCCAAACATAAAGTTCTTTAATTTTTAAACTTCAAAACAGATGCTTGATTATAATACACAGCTTAAAAAATTGATTATGCCGGAGTATGGCCGTAATGTACAGCAGATGGTCGATCATTGTGTTGCGTTAAAAGACCGGGAAGAGCGTACTCGATGTGCCAACACAATTATAAATATTATGGGAAATCTTTTCCCACATTTAAGGGATGTCGATGATTTTAAGCATAAACTGTGGGACCATTTGGCAATTATGTCTGATTTTAAGCTTGATATTGATTATCCGTATGAGATTATCAAGAAGGAGAATTTATATACGCGTCCTGATACTGTACCTTATGCTCTTACGCCTATTCGTTATCGTCATTATGGAAAGGCTATAGAGGGAATGATTGAGAAGGCTGTTGAGATGCCTGATGGTCCAGAAAGAGATCAATTGATTTCTCTTTTAGCGAATCATATGAAAAAGTCATTTCTTACTTGGAATAAGGAAGGTGTTGAGGATGACAAAATATTAAAAGATTTACGAGAGTATTCTCATGGGAAAATAAATCTTGATCCTGAAACTTATAAATTGAAAGATGCGAAAGAGTTCCTTCAAAAAAATAATACGAATAAGAAAAATAATAATGTAAGAAAAGCGGGACGATAACCGCTTTTTTTGTATCTTTCCGGAGATAAATCTAATTGTAAAAGGTTATGGCATCGTTTGTAATAGAAGGCGGTCATCGTTTGAAAGGTGATCTTGTTCCCCAAGGGGCTAAAAATGAGGCACTACAAATAATTTGTGCGACTTTGCTCACTCCTGAGGTAGTAAAGATTTATAACATACCCGATATTCTCGATGTGAATAATTTGATACAGCTATTACGTGATATGGGTGTAGAAGTACAACATATTGGCGTGAATTCATATAGCTTTAAAGCTGAAAATATAAATTTGGATTATTTGCATACCGAAGATTTCCTGAGAAGAAGTGGTTCTCTTCGGGGGTCTGTAATGATTGTGGGACCGTTAGTTGCCCGTTTCGGAATGGCTGTTATACCCAAACCAGGTGGAGATAAAATTGGCCGTCGACGTTTGGATACGCATTTTTTAGGAATACAAAAGTTGGGTGCGGATTTTTGTTATTCTCCAGATAAACAATTATATGAGATTACGGCAAAGGAATTGAGGGGAGCTTATATGTTACTGGATGAAG